>JGI24540J26637_10000017_pt1 | contig 53232 bp, 45 predicted proteins | sample NorSeaMetagenome_FD_26637 | JGI IMG/M metagenome (IMG submission 26637)
TGAAAATCTTCTAAATTAGTTAATCCCAATTTTTTTATCATTTTTTTACTAGTTGCCATTTTAGCTATTATACCAATATTGTCCTTTTTTTTCCAATAATCCGATGTTTTTATGCTTACTAAGCTGAAACCGGTCCAATTACCTAAATCACCCCCCACACTAAACCGCAATCTGTCTTCAATTATAAATTTTTGAGATTGGAACATGTGTTCACTCGAGGGATATATCAGTCCATCTAACTCTATGCCTTCATTTATTTTAGCAAAATTTGAAAGTTTATTAAATGGTTTTGCACAATTTGAATGAAATTTTATATGCATCGCATTTATATGGCCGTTTTAAATTATAAATAAATAAAATCAATTTTTTTTTCAACTATCTTATTTTGTATTGGAATTTACTACAATCTCTCCACTGGAAAAACAAGTAACATATTAAATGATTTACCCATAATTGGGATTAAATAAATTTTGAAATATTTAATCTCGATATAAAATTAAATATTTCCATATTATAATATAATAAATGCCACATCGAAATTTGAGTTCAACAAATTTAAAAAATTTTTCAAAAAAATTTAATAAAACACGTGCAAATAAGGTTTTCAAAAATATAAATACTAAAGGTGATTTTGAAAATTTGATAATCAAAGCGGACTATTTACAAAATAAAAAGCATACTTACAAGAATTATATTGAATCCAATACCAAAATCACAAACCAACATAATAGTGGTAGATGTTGGTTATTTGCCTTTTTAAATGTAATGAGAATACCAATGTCTAAAAAATATAATTTAATTGATTTTGAATTTAGTCAAAATTATTTATTTTTTTATGATAAATTGGAGAAAGCCAATTATTATTTTAATTTTATAATAGATAACAAAAACAAAAGTTTAGATGACTTGAAAATTATATATATGCTGGATAATTTAACAAATGATGGCGGGCAATGGAACATGTTTGTTAATTTAATTGAGAAATATGGTATAATTCCGAAATCAAATATGGACGACAATTTTCATAGTAAAAATAGCGATGCGCTATCAACATTTTACAATGATTTTTTGAGAACAGCAGCATATAAAATAAAAACGAGTAAAACCAAGGATATGTCAAAATTAAAAACTGATTTGCTATCAGAATGTTACAAGATTTTGGTGATATTTTTGGGAGAACCACCTAAAAAAATTACATGGGAATATTATAAAAAGACCAAACAAAAGAATATTTATAAAACGATAGAGGATATCACCCCATTGGAATTTTATAAAAAACACGTGCCATATGATGCATCGGATAAAGTATGTTTAATAAATTCTCCATGTAAATCAATGCCATTTTATAAATTATATAACGTTGAACTTGCATTTAACATCAATGATGGGAAGGGACAAAATTACATTAATGTTCCGATTGATATTATGGTTGATGCAGTTAAAAAATCAATAGATGGTTCCGAAGCTGTATGGGTGGGTATGGATACTGAAAAATTCATATCAACGAAACATGGGATACTTGACCCAAATGCTTTCAACTTCAAAGACATATTTGGTTTTGATAATGTAATGGATAAATGTGATTCTCTCAATTATAGAGTATCTTCCCCCAACCATGCTGTTATAATTAATGGATATAATTTGGAACAGGGCAAAACCAATGGTTTTAAAGTCGAGAATTCGTGGGGTGTGGAAAGTGGTTTCAAAGGAAATTATTTTATGCACATCGATTGGTTTAAAAATTACACATTTGAAGTAGTTGTAGATAAAAAGTTCGTAACCAATAAGGCCCGGTCGGTATTAGATAAGAAACCAACAATGCTTCCGTATTTCTCTCCATATGGAGCGTTATTGTTTAAATGAAACATATGATTGATAATAATTTATATATTTAATAAATTATTATCCAATAGATATTTTTGAATTGGACACCAAACAAATTTTGTTTATTATTAGTATTAGTGTTTTAATTACCAGATAATAAATCCCCCAATAAGTATCTAGAGAACTGTGGAATTGTTAAAAATAAATTCTCATGTGTTTGTGGCTCTACATAGCTTATTATATTTGTATTTGCCAAAATATTACGCCTACAACAAGGACAGGTTTGGTCTCTGACGATCCAATTTAATAGAGCGTCATAGTTGAAGATATGATTACAATTATTAAATACCCCTACAATATTGTCGTTTTCAAATTCTTCCTGTGTAATAGCACAAACTGTATCTATTGGATTAACTATATCACCATATTTCATTTTTCTAATATTATCATTTATTACAGTTGTTAAATTATTGATTGATAGTTGTCTATATCCATCATTGTTACTCGGTGGAATTGGTTCTATACTCAGAACCGGTTGTTCTTGTTCTATACTCGGAATCGGTTGTTCTTGTTCTATACTTGGAACCGGTAATTCTTGTTCTGGTATATTTGACACCGGTGATAGTGTTCGCGATGGCATATTAAGTCGTCTGCGTCGATTATTATTTACCGAGAAATAAACCATATCATTTGGTTGATTGTTATACGCGCGGTCCATACTATAAAACATATTTGCAACAATCTCATTACTACGATTTAAATTTGCTACATTATTATTAATAGTAGTAATAAATCCATTAAGGGTATTAACATACTGCTGATAATCAGTATTATTTTGCATATAATTATATATATTTTATATATGTGTTTAAATACAAACCATATAACTAATATAGATATGCCATTAGATTTAACAAAATATAAAGACAAAGGATTGACTGGTTTAGCCAATTTGGGTAATACTTGTTATATAAATTCATGCATGCAAATGTTATCGCATTGTTATGAATTTAATACTATGCTAGATAACATTGATTTTGACACATTAAATAAAACATCGGATAGCATTTTATTAATTGAATGGAATAATTTAAGAAAGTTAATGTGGTCCCAAAATTGTGTAGTTGCCCCACATAGGTATGTTAATACTGTTCAAAAATTATCAGCCAGTAAAAATATAGAATTATTTAGTGGTTTCGCGCAAAATGATTTACCAGAATTCTTGGTATTTATAGTCGATTGCTTCCATGATTCTCTAAAAAGAAAAGTAGAAATGAGTATATCAGGGACTTCGCGGAACGAAACTGATGATTTGGCAAAACAATGTTACTCAATGATTAAAAATATGTATTCGGAAACTTATTCCGAATTGTTAAACTTATTTTATGGGATAAATGTTTCACTGTTATATTCCGATGATAATAAAACACTCTTATCGTGTAAACCAGAACCGTTTTCATTAATTGATTTACCTATCCCCGAAAATATACACTCTTGTGACATTTATGACTGTTTAGATTCATATGTTCATCCAGAGAAACTTGAAGGTGATAATGCTTGGTATAATGAAAAAACGAAGCAAAAACAGAATGTTAATAAGTCTCTTAATTTCTGGAATTTTCCAGATGTTCTCATCATATCATTTAAACGATTTAATAACAATAACCAGAAGATTAACACTGTTATTACTAGCCCACTTACAAGTCTAGATTTAAGTAAATATGTAGTTGGCTACGATAAAGAGTCATATATATATGACTTATTTGGTGTATGTAATCACGTAGGCGGTTGTTCCGGTGGACATTACACCGCATTTGTAAAAAATGCCAACAATAAATGGTATCATTTTAATGATACTAATGTATCAGATATTAATCCATCAAAAATAATTAATAATTGTGGATATTGTTATTTTTACAAAAAAGTTTCAACGTAATATTTTTAAATTATATAAAATAATTTAACCATTATTTTATATAATATTCATTTATATATAATAATATGAATTTTTTTAATAATATAACACAAGATTTCTATGATAATATAAATAATATAGGGTCAAATCCATTTGTTTTAGTTGTATTAATTTTTATTATAGTAATGTACTACGGTATTTTTTCACTATTAGGCAATTCATCTGAAACTTCAAGTGGGTTTGTATTAATGGAAGCCATCTTATGGGGTCTATTAATTTTATTGATTTTTATAAATGGTCTGGCATATTTTTTTAATATCAATCTAGTCACCGAAATCAAAAATTTATTTGATGAAAATCCAGAAATTCAAATTACGTCTATACCAGAAACTGAAGTATTAGATGATATCGGCAAAGGAGATAAACAACCCAATATCGAATCGAAAACAAAAGAAGTTTATCACGTTCCAGGAAACAAATTCACATATCACGATGCTAAAGCAGTTTGTAACGCGTTTGATGGTGAATTAGCGAGTTATGATGAATTAAAACATGCACATAAACAAGGTGCGAGTTGGTGTAGCTATGGATGGACTAAAGACCAACTTGGATTATATCCAACAAGTCAAAGCACATGGGATAAATTACAAGGCAGCGACGAGAATAAATATTCTTGTGGATTACCAGGTATAAACGGGGGGTATGTATCAAATCCCCACGTCAAATTAGGCAGTAATTGTTATGGATACAAACCTAAAATAAGTGATTTGGAAAGTTCTTTATTGAAACAAAAAAATATCAACCCGAAAACCGAAAAAGAAAGATTATTTGATATGCGAGTAGATTATTGGAAAAATAGAGTAGGAAATATTTTGATTTCTCCATTCAATAATGATAACTGGTTTAGAGTTCCATCTGTTTAGTGGGGGGTCTCCCAATATCGATTATTTTTAATCTGAGATAACCCAACCACATGGAAAAACAGGACAACAACACAGCCCAAACGCAGCAAATGAATTCAACAAAACAAATGTTCTAAACTACTCGGCAAGATCAAGTATATTCATATACAATTTTTTATTATGTAATAAAAAATTGTAGCATGCACGGAAATTCTTTGCATTTCATCTGTTTAAAAAATAACTCACGCCAGAATATCTAAATACAAATACTTAATATTAACTGCAATTCTCTCTATTGTATCAATATCTACTTCTTTAAGATAACTGGGTAAATGTTTAATTGACTCTCCGAAAACATATACGCGTCAAGTTACCAGTGGTAATAAAAATAATAATTTAAACATAATATTGCTCGCAGTAGACTTAATTATTTTTTTAGGTATAGTATAAATTATATTTGGTTATAGTTTAACTCCCTAAACTAGGAAACATGTTTTATTTTTTTACTTTTATTTTTTTTACTTGTTTTTTGTATTTTTTTAGATTTATTTTTGTAGATTTTTTTATATTTGCTAGATTTGTTTTTAATAGAGTGTAATTTTTTCTTTCTACTTGAATTATTATTTGTTTCATCTACCGCGGTAAAAAATTTGTCGAACAGTTGACCTGGTACTACCTTATCTCCTGGCTCAATATTACTTGTAGTTTTTGAATTATATTTTATTATTTCGGGTTCATTAATATTAAACCCTGGAAAAATACCCAAATCTTTATGGTTTTTTATATCTATGTTTAATTCACTTAATAATTTAAACATTTATTATTATAATATCCTAATATTATTTATATATTCTTTTACTCTTTATTCTGTTTTATTATACATTCTCTTTATAGATGAGACATTTGTAAATGTCCTATTTTTTTTTATAAATTCGATAAGTTCTTCGGCTTTATTATCATCGTCAAAATATTCATTGAAGCAATTTAATAAAAATTTATAACCCATAATATTTGCTTGACGCGTTTCAACAAACCGCAAATTACCATCGCTAATTTTAATTACTGGGTTTTTTATATTATCAGCGGCTAAATGACTCATTATTGAGTTACTCAATCCATTTTTTATATCTCTAATTTGTTTTACTTGCTCATTTGCTTTTTTGTGTTGATTATCCAGAATCACCCATTTTTTTATATCCTCTTTCAGGTTCATTTATATATTTATTATTAATAAATTATTTAAATAATTTATTTAAATTATTTAAATAAATTATTTTATTTTATGTATTTATGGGTTCGAGGTCTTACGCTCTGGAGAGATTACGAATGCTTCTCTTTTTGTAAGCGCCAGAGAATCTGCGGCTGGGTTTACGCTTCTGTGTCTTTTTGCCGGAACCATTGGCCGCATGTCTACGCGATTGCCTCTTCTTTAATAATTGGTTGGCCAATAAGAGACTGGCGGGAACCATATTTGCGGTGGTGAAAAGGCCACCCATACCACCCCTTGAGCGGGATCTGCCATTATTGGCTCTCTTGGATTTGTGGGATTTGCGACGTCCACCGTTCTGCAGGTTGCTCATTGCTAAAGTCATATTATTTTATAATATATACTTAGATAATAATTTTTGTCAGAAATCAACAATTAATAATTTGCCCAATTTATTATTATAACGAATTAATAATATTAATACTCCTAAATGTAATAAAAAGCTGGTTAATATAAAAAATACAAAAAAAAATAAATAAATTGATATTTCTTTAAATATAGAGTCTGTAATCGGTTTTATAAAACACCGCGACTCTTCCCTAAATTCTTGAGAATTTAATGTTTTTAAACATTGCTCTAAAACTATGTTTTTTTTCATTTTCTACATTAATATGTATAATTTATTTAATTAATTATTGCGTGTTATTTTATTCTATAATTTATAATTATATCATAATTATTAATTATGAATAACAATACAATATACGAATTAGATAAACCATTCGAATTTACAATATTAAATTTAGGTAATCCTACACTTATTAATAATAACAACTATTCCTGTAAAATAAGCCATGGTAAAACTGATAAAAATGTGTATATACAACTACCTAAATGCTCTACTAAACAAGGTATCGTTAAAACTTCATCTAAAACATATACTGATCTAAACTTTTGTATGTCGAACAAAAAAACAATGGATTTTTTTGAAAATTTGGAAAAACATTGTGTCGAGCAGATTTATATTAACCGCGAAGCTTGGCTAGCTGATGCTGATAATTTACAAAAAAATGATATAGATTATTTGATGCAATCCACAACGAGACCATTTAAACATGGCAAGAGTTTTTTGCTTAAAGTGCATATCAATCCTGATAAACTTAGAATTTATGACGAAAATGAAAATAAAATAGATATAAATAACATAAACGAGTCTTGTGAATTTATTCCACTTGTAAATATTAACAGTGTAAAATTCTCCACCAAGAACTTCAATATAGATATTATATTAACCCAAATGATGGTTATATTACCATCTGATGATTTTGAAAAACAAGTACTTATTAAATTTGATAGTAAAAAACACCCATCAAATATAGATCAATTATCGATATTAGAACCGAAGAAATCGCGTAATTTTGAAGATATCCAAGAAACTACCACCGCGCTTACTGATTATGAAGTTGAATGTGATACCAATATAGATGATTTCACCCTGGAAACTCATTCTCGGGATGATAATAATGGTAGTAACGATAATAATGGTAGTAATAACAATGATAATAATGATGATAATGATGATGATAATGATGATGATAATGATGATTACGATGATGATGATGATGATGATGATGAAGCAGATGGCAAGGATACATTAATAATTCAAGACGTAGTTGAAGCGAATATTCCCATCACAGTTTTAGAATCAAAATACCAACCTATAATTGAACCTATAATTGAACCTACAATTGAACCTATAATTGAACCTATAATTGAACCTGTAACTGACCCCGTATTTGAAGCCAATAAATTATTATCCGAGCAAAATTCAAAACCAATTGTTCCAACATCTAAACCAATAGAAGAATCGGGTAATTGTAATTTGGAATTGACAGGGGATTTAGAAACAATCGATCTTTTAAATATTTCTGAAACTACCGACAAATCTGTCGAATTGAAATCTCATGACGAAATCTATTTAGAGATTTATAATACCGCAAAACAAAAAGCAAGGGAGATTAGAAAAAATGCTATTGTCGCATTCTTAAACGCAAAAAACATAAAAAAACAATATAATTTAGACGAAATGGATATTAGTAGTAGTGACGATGAGGAGGATTTTATGAATTTTCATAAGTAATTTATCAAAATGGTGGGGTGTGGATATTTATTTACTAGTCGTTTAGTTATTTATATGTTTAGACGTTTAGATGTTTGTATTTTAAAAATAATAACATATTTATGAAAAATATTTTATTATATATTTTATATAAATGGTTGGCTCACTCAAGAAATTCGTCAAAGTTCATTGCGAACAGATTTTAGGAATAATGGGTTTAGTAATTTTACTAGTTGCATTTAATATGTATTCGGAGAATAAAAGCGTATACCAGATAGGCATGACCGCGATGCCAGATGCCCCCAACGCCCCTAATGTCTCTAATATCGCGAAAGGCGCCACAAACAAGCCCAATGGTCGGATAGTTGGTGCTTCGGGGCAGAGTGCGTATGCTACATACAATGGTGTCGCCACAGCACCATCAACTCGCGAGACAAATACCAATAAGCCTCCTGCTAATCCAGCAGATTTGTTACCAACCGACTCCAACAGTGGGTGGGCGAGCATGAATCCCGTTGGTGATTTACAGAATATCAATCTATTAAACCCACAGCAGGTTGTTGGTATTAACACACAGGGTTCATCGCTTAGAAACGCCAATTTACAAGTGCGTTCTGAACCACCCAATCCCCGCACCAACACGAATAGCCCATGGAATATCTCAACTATTGATGGCGATGTATTCAGGAAGCCATTAGAGATTGGTGTCAATGCTTAAAATTTGTCTCAAAAACAATTATAAATTTATTATTATTAATAACAATTATAAATTTATTATTATTATTATCATATTTTATATCATATGAATAACAACATATTGAATTCTGTTTTGGCTATTTTTATATTTATGATTGCTTACAAAATATATATAAACGCTGATTCGTTTAATTTAAGATGTATTATATCCGAAGTAAATGGAAATAGATACTGTGTTAGAGACAGGGGGAAACTTAAAATGGCTGCAGATAAATTAGCACATGTTAATATCAAGTTAAACAAGTTAGTGAAATATTTAGGAGAAAAATACCCAACACAGGAGAATGTCAAGCGTCTAATTAAAGGATATAATCCACAAAAAATCTATGAAACTTTACCCACGAGCGAATACACTGCGTACAGTGAAAATAAAGGTGAGAAAATTGCGTTTTGTTTAGACACCGAAAAATACAGTGAAGGTCGTTTAATCGACGATAATACATTGATGTATGTTGCTCTTCATGAACTTAGTCATGTTGCTTCAAAATCTATAGGGCATAACGATGAATTTTGGGAGAATTTTAAATTTATTTTAATTGCTGCTGAAAAAATAGGTGTTTACAATCCGGTTGATTATAAAAAAGAACCAGCAAGGTATTGTGGTATGAATATAACTGATAATCCTTATTATGATTATTGAATATACATTATATCATAAACTTTATACTGATCTGTCGGTTGAATTGATTTGCTTATAAAACTGTATTTGTCAGTGTCTATTTTTGGGAAAAATTTATCACATTCCACCGATTCATCTATTAATGTTACTACGATTTTGTTTATTTTAAATATATCTGTTTTCTTTAGAAATAAATCATATATATTCTCTCCCCCAACAATCCATAATTCGTCATAATTTTTTTTATCAATAAATTCTTTTAGTAAATGTTCATTTTTAAAAGATTTGGTAATATATCCACTTGGTTCTAGTATATCTATATCCAATGAGGTTGAAAGTATTAAATTGTCTCTCATTGGTAATGCCCCTTTTGTTAAACTTGTCCAAGTATTTTTACCCATTACTATAGCGTTATTTTTATTACCAACTGTAATTTTCTTAAACTTTTTTAAATCACTAGAAATCTTCCATGGTAATGTATTATTAATACCAATACCGCCGTTCTTACAATACGCAACTATAACATTTACCAACATTATTATATAAAATTATATGGTTGTATTTATATAGATGTCAAATATATTTAAATTGTATATAAATGATAACAATAATTTATCAAATTTATACTTATTTATAAAAAACAAGTATCTTTCTGGCATATTGGAAGAAAAAATTGAAACACTCCAAAATAAATTCCAGAACTCCAAAGAGTTTATCAAGTCGGATATATTCAATTCGATATTTAAAGATGATTTTAGCGAATTAGATATCAAATATATAAACGATTTTGATATTAATATTTATTTCGTTGATGAAAATATTTATTATGATGATACATTAGAAATTATAAAGTTTAAGTTTCTAAAATACCACAATCAACAAACTGAACAACCCAAACAAATTTCTTATGAAGAACTTTATATGTATGGGCTGATTAATAAAAAATACAATGCTACTGAAATATACAATACTTTATCGAATGATAATTCTAATAAAATTACCAATGAAAATCTTAAACAATACCTTTTGAATGTAAATGAACAGATTGAAATATTTAACAAATTGTTAGAAATTAATGACAATGTGGAAAAGGATATTTACACATTCGACGATATTAATTCTATACAACTTGATGAATGTAATATATTAACACCGATCGGTCAAAATATAAACAACAAATTACCTCATTTATACACTACTAATCCATTCCATCTCTTTAAATACTCTAGTTATATCCGTTCAATTATTAATACCTCATTGAACACCAACAATAACAGTTTATTATTTGAATATAACCTGGTTAATAATACTCTATTTATTTGCTTTTTTGATGATGTATTAAATTACACCAAACAACTATCTGGAAATTTAGATGAAGATATCACTATTAAATTATATTTCCCCATAATAGCATCTAAAAAACTTACTACACAAGAACTATTTATCAAACAAAAAGATGAATATATCAACAGAACCAAACAACACATAGCATCCGGGTTATTTGTCAGTAAAAATACATTCACCGACACATTATATAGTGTCTCTAATAACAAACTAACATATCCAGATTTGGAATACACGCTTAATGGTATTAAGGATATTAATTTAAATATGCATACCAACATTAATCTTAGTTTGTCACTGGAATCTTTATTCAAACTTATAAATACAAATCTTGAAATACCACTAATCAAGTATAATCCTGGTAGAAAAAACGAGAATATTTACAGGCTATTCACAAACAAAAAAACCAAAACCAATGTTAAAATACCATATTTATCAAAAGAACTTATCATTAAATATTCTAAATTAATCGGTAAAAACAATACCATATCAATGATCATTTTGAGCAATGATACTTTTATCAAAGATAATGTTAAATTATTTTTACTTGAATTAGATATTTACGGAACCATTAATATCAAATTGGAATTTTTAAACCATTTAACAAGGGAGGAAACCGAATTTATTATAAAAAAGAATGTTAATCCTATATTAGATATTATTAAAAATAATATCAACATTGATGCTAATAACATTAGTTATTTCAACTCGTTTATTGATAATAACATAGAGCTGGTTAATCTAAATTATGCCATTAATATCGCCAGCTATAACAGTATTAAGCTATTAAATAAAATGAAAAAATGTTTATATTTATACTTTAATATTATCAGCGATAATAAAGTTAATGAAAAATTATACAGATATAAACGAGTATCCAATTATAATGAAATGAATGCAAAAGATGCATTTATTATTGAACTTATCAAACAAAAAGAACCACCTAGTAAAATTATAGAGAAGTTAATGGCGAATTTTAATTTATCATCGATTGAAGAGGCAACCGAACACTTTAAACTCGCGATACATGAACTAACTATTGTTCAAAACGCGTTTAATTATAGAAAACTTAAAATCAAAGATTCGCCCGGATTTCAATTACACATAGATAATAATCACTTAGGCCAAATTAACATTTCAATCAAAAACATAGATAATATTAGATATATAGACTTTATCAAACTTTATATAGATTCTATCTTTAAATTATCATTCGCTAATTCTAAAAAAATAGATCCTGTTGTGTGTGAATTAGAGAAAAAGAAAGAACAGCAGTTCGTAAATGATATTACGCCCGATGATGTTATCGTTCAAGTAAATGAAAAAAATATTGATGATGTTTTGCAAGGAGAATTAGTAATAGATTTAGACGATATTATAGGTGTAGGCAATTCTATTGGTGATGATGATGATGATGATGATGATGATGATGATACTAAGAAATATATGGATATATTGCTTGATGACGATGATGATGACGATGATGATGACGATGATGATGACGATGATGATCATGATGATGATCACGATGATGATGGTGCTGGTAATGACGCAGAGGATAAGGGACAAAACACATTGAACAATACCGTTGGATATGAGGATGATGACTACATTGAAGATATTGATGAAGACAATGAGGTTAAAATATTTGGCAAACCGAACACTGATGACAATAATGATAATAAAGATAATAAAGATGAATATGATACACCAGAGATTGATAATAAAAAGAAAGTTAAGGAAGGCACGAAAGCCAGTCCTATATTAGATAAATTAACAAAAACAGAACCGGCTATATTTAAAAACGGCCAGATAAAACAAACCAATCTCACGAAAGAAAATCTTGGTAATGGCATGGTAGCATACTCGAGAATATGTCAGTCAGCTAGACAACCGGTTATTTTAACAGAAGAAGAGAAAGACAATTTTTTAAATGACAACAAAAACACTAAAGATACTGATATTCTAGAATACTCTACTAACCCTGACCCTACCAAAAAAAAATATTACATTTGCCCACAATTTTGGGATATTACAAGTAATAGAACATTAACAGATGAACAAGTCAAGTCAGGAAAATATGGTAATATATATGAAAAGGATAATGGTGGTAACATTTATAAGTATGACAACAAAGACCTCTGGCCTGGGTTTATTAAAAATCGCTTTGCAGTTGATCCAAATAACCAAAAAGAATTTTGCTTACCTTGCTGTTTTAAAAAATCGATCAATGATAACGCCGACGCCAAAAAAGCAAGGCAGATATGTAATCCTAAAAACGAAGATGCTAAAATAACAGATATTAAATATGTTGTTGGTGCTGACAAATTCCCACTTGGTCAGTATAAAGTTGGTCATTTACCACCAAATATTAAGAAGTTTTTACGGTTTGATTCGGAGATATGTATTGATAACAAAAATTTCGATGGTCGTAATCCCTGCTTGTTACGATACGGTGTTCAGAACGATCAATATAATTCGTTCATCGCTTGTATTGCGGATTTATATTCCAAACAAACTAGAACTGACAGTAAAAGTAATGATAAAGAGACAATCACAATTGAGGAAATGAAAAAAAAGTTGATATCTGCTTTGACAATTGATAATTTTATTTATTATAATAATGGCAATTTATTAGAAATTTTTACAGATAAAAAATATAGCAGCGAATTTTTAGATGAAATTGAAATTACAAACTATGATTACTCAAGCAAATTTTATGATAAACTTGATAAAAAAAACAAGAACCAAATCAATTTGTATAAAAGAATACTAACATCGTTCGAACAATTCAAATTATATTTAAAAGGAACCGATTATATTATTGATTACACATATTTATGGGATATTGTATGTAAGCCCAATCCAGCATTATTTCCAAACGGAATAAACCTTATCATTTTAGATATTACAAGTTATGATGTAACTGACAACGTTAAGGTTATTTGCCCCAAACAAAATTATTCGAATGAATTTATAGACGACAGCAAGCAAAGTTTGATATTATTGAAAAAAAATGAATATTTTGAACCGATATATTCTATAAAAACACTGCAAAATGATATTATAGTTCCATTATTTTCATTCTCATTTAAATCTACGGAAACAAGGTTAGACGAATTCAAAAAAGTATTAAATGCCATAAAGAACGACTTAAATGAAAATTGTATATCTAAAAATCATCTAGAAGCCAATAAATTAATTAAAAATATATCATTAGAAAACATTATCAATATATTGAATAAACTAAAATATGAAATTAATTATCAGATCGTTGATTATGAAAGCAAAGTGATTGCTGTATTAGTAAGTAATAAATCCGAATTTGAAAATTACAGATACATTCCTTGCCATCCATCCAAAATGCATGAATCTGAAAATGAAAATATACCAATTAAATTTATAGATGAGTTGTCATACGAACATTTGGCTGATTATAATGTTACCAAAAATTTTCTAGAAAAAATTTACTTAGATAGTAATGAAATAATACAATGTAAGCCAATTAGCAGAATGGTAGAAGACGAATTGGTCATTGGTATTCTTACAAATGCAAACCAGTTTGTTATGTTATCTACGCCGGGATTGTATATTAATGATGAATTATTATCCCATAAAAATCATTTATTTACAGATAACATTATACAAAATAAATTTACCATAGACAATGAACGCAATGAAATGATTAACAATATCAAATTAGAATCGGGATTTTATAATAGTTTCAGAGATACCGTTTTAAGATTACTATCAGAATATAAAAACATGAAATCTAATATCAGGTTACAAGATATTATCAAAAACAATGCTATTATTTATTTTGATAAAATAAAACTTATCCGAGAAGAATTAGAATCACTGGCGAATAATTATATTGAGTTTGCCCAATATGACAGGAAAATATTAAATAACATTAAAAATTTATGTATTAACAATACCAATTGTGATAGCGACTACTGCATGATTAAAACAGATACTAATATTTGCAACTTAATTATCCCCGAGTTCAATTTAATAACCAATGATTCGAATACAGATATATATTTCACCAAATTATCTGATGAATTTGCTCGCTATAATAAAACACAAATGGTTCTGTTTAATCCCTCCAAATTTATCTCATTAAATAATATCAAATATGATATTAATCAAGACGAAGTAATAATAATGGAAAGCGCATTAGTAAGAGAAATTACAACAAGTGATTCTACTATTAAAGACCCATATTCTAATTTCAAGACATTTGATACTCACAATATTACTTATGATAATACACGTGTTAATAAAATTAACACAAACGACATTGATGTTTTATATAGCGACTTTGATTTTGACCGCCTACAACCCAATGAAAAAGTAATATTAAAATTAAAAAAAGACCAACTTGATAAAATAAAACTTGCAGAAGCAAAACATGGACATACAAACACCAGTAATCTCGATATACCAGGCAATCTGGAGTTTGAAGAAAATGATAATACAAAAGGCGTCTATTGTTCAAGCACAAAATTAAAGGTCAAAGAAAGTCTGTCTGAATTTTTTGAAAGCACTATATTTGAATTTTATTTTTCAATCGACAACAATAAGGAATTGTGTTCGGTTGAATTGATTTTATATATCATAAAAGATTATTACTCTGGTATCGGTGATTCCGATATATCCAAATTGACGGTCAATGACATTAAAAATACTTTGGTGGATGAATATTTCAAACATGAAGATACAGAATCATTATTATTAATGGTTCAAATGTATAATAAAAACCCCGAAATAAAAACAATGATTGAAAACTATCTTAATACAATGGACACTTCCCTAATCTATAAAACTGAAGAATTCAAAACATTATTAAATAATGTTATAGTTAATGATAAGTATATTATTTCCTATGTTGATATATATCTATTGTCGATAAAATATAACTTGCCGATTATTTTAATGTCTGCAAGTAAAATTAAACTTGGGGTGTATGAGACCGAAAAACATTATGTGATACTAAATAAAAATGACACCGAGAATGACAATAATTACTATTTTATTAAATTACCAAGTCGCAACCATCGCGGTCCAAAAATTTATAAATTATTGTATAATAATAATAATAATGATATTATGACAATAGATATTACAAAAGGGTTAACTAGTGATGGTGAGAACAGCATCAAAAAGGATATTATAGAAACAGTATTAAAAGATTATAAAGATTCGGTTATTACTGGCATCAATACAATTAAGCTGAAAAAAGTTGAACCTAAAAATAAAAACATACATAAAAAAAAAAAGTAGTGACAAAAAGTGAAATATTTTTTTGGGAACTCTATCTTTGATTTTCAAGAACCTGCTAATAAATATTAAATCCATATGTAAAATGCTATCCTTTATAATAAATAATACGAAATCCTATTATATATTATAAAAAAATTTTGATATAGAATATGTTTTTATTTAGAATTCTAATTCATAATCATCTGTTTTACCCATATTTACAGCCTTCATATTTGGAACAAGCGAGTCAATCAGTAAATTGTTACTCGAACATTCTCCTGTATCTGGTGAACTGTCTAATTCATTGAATAACTTATCAGCTAAATCTTGCTTATTCGAATCATTTATATCTTCTACGATTGGTTTATTTGTAACCATTTTTTCCATATCAACCAGTAACTTGAAAGCACTTGTTCCATAATACCCTTCTTGCCCACACATAATATTCGCTGACACACCACGCATAGAATCTAATTCTCCGTGCCTCGCAGCTTTTAGGAACATCTCTGGTGTTTCTTCAAATGACGCTTTTGCAATGGGTCCAATATCGTCATTATTAATACCATGCCTGAAAATAGATACCATCTTGTCGTTACAGCACATCCTATCTGCAAGCATAGTTAAATGATGATAGTTAATATATGCCCCGTCAAACTCAATCGCTTCCGAGAACTCGTTGAAAATCGCCTGTCTGCTTGCCTCTACGCCCAATACATTATAAATTTCCATAATGTCGGTAGTATAGGTTTTAGTTTTATCAATAAATTCTAATGCCAGAATATCTAATAGATTTGTTCCAACCGTATCTAATACCCATATCTCTTTTTTGATATATTTCATATCAATTTCTTCAAAATTGTCAGTGATTTTGCGCAACAGCACCTTGTCTATATTCTTGATTCCCCGCAGAATTAAAGTATCCAAAAGTTCATCTTGTAGGTTCTTTAGTATGTAAATTTCGTCGGATTGGTCTAATGTCTCAGGGTTAGAAGATGCTTTCTTTTTCTTTGATGTTTGAATGTTCTTATTGAGCCTGATTCTGAAAACAAGATTGGCCGAGTTATAATCATTATATACACACGATATGTTGTTATACGAATTGCCAAGTGCGAAATGAATATCTTCCATTGTAATATCTTTATCCAGCATTTCGGATTTATTCATTTCTAGCCTTAAAATCCATTTTGATTTATCTTTTGGTGCGTGTAATGTAGTTTTACACTCGTCCAATAGTTCTTCAAACTCACTATATTCTTTCATAAGTGGCTCATCTTTTTTGATTAGTGTCTTTAAATCATTTGGGTCATAGCAAATTTCAATCGTTTCGACGATTTCACGTAATTTGGTATGCTCTAATGAATTAATAAACCGTTTTGCGTTATTTTGGTCATATTTATCATTATCATTTAAATAAATGGTGCACGACGGATTCTTTGTATTTTCCGACAGAGACAAGATTTCTTCAATGCGTGGAACACCACGGGTTACATTAGATTTGGATGCTACACCAGCAAAATGGAAAGTATTTAGTGTTAATTGAGTGGTTGGCTCACCAATACTTTGTGCGGCAATCATACCAACCATTTCTCCGGGTGCTACAATAGATTTCTTGTAACTATTGTTAATAGTTAGTAATAGAACTTCCACAGACTTCTTTGTTAATTTCCTATGCATAATTAATTCCTTGGGACTTAAATAATAATAGTATAATATTTTGAATAGCTCACTTGGCTTACAGTAATAGATCTTATTTAACTTCTCCATATTCACCTCAATCATTTTGAATAGTTCCAATGGAGTAATATCAACAATTACATTTTCTTCTTGGTTTCCAGCAATATTGTTAATAATATTTACAAATGATACGGGAAGATTGACTGAACCATTGAAGATATTCTTCAATACCTTTTCAACAATCACTTCCCGGGCCTCGATGATGTAGTCGATGTATTCTTTACATTTTTTATTCATTTCTGTCCTCTCCTTGTTAAATTTTGTGTATGCTGTTTTTGTGTATAGAGTAGCATATATTGTATCTTTGGTTTTGTCCGTGGGCATCTGATAATGTCCATAAATTTCTTCAATGGTCATAGTAATAAACCCAAGTCCCTGCGACTCAACCTTGATTGGATCAATGCCATCGTCGCCATATGAATATTGAATGATTTTGTTTTTGTTATTTCTTACTGTCATATCATATCCAATCATAAGGTCTTCCATACTTTTAATTAAGCGACGTTGAATATAGCCAGTTGTAGATGTTTTTACAGCAGTATCAATTAAACCAACACGACCACCCATAGCATGGAAGAATAATTCTTCCGGTCGTAGCCCCCCAATAAAGGAACTCTCGACGAAACCGCGCGCCTCAGGAGAATCATCAAACTTAGTAAAGTGTGGTAAAGTTCTATTCTCATACCCATATGGGATACGCTTACCATCAACGTTCTGTTGTCCTAGACACGAAATCATCTGTGAAATGTTTAAATCGCTCCCCTTAGACCCAGCATTTACCATAATAACGAATCTATTATTCGTATCTAAATTAGTGCGTCCTAACTTGCCGGCCTCAAAAGAAGCCTTATTTAAAATATTATTCACTCGTGTTTCAAATTCTTCCACGTTTGGCTTTCCTGTCTTGTTCTCGAATATCCCTAGATGTGTCTCATCAATTAGTGACTTGACTTCACTCTTCTTTTGTGTTATTACATCTACGATTTTTTGATTAGTATCTTTATCGGCAATCAAATCGCTAATACCAACACTATATCCATGGATTTTCATATATTCTGTTACAATATCTTGCAATGAATCAATGAATTCCTCAGATGCATCTACACCGAAATCATTATAAATCCTCTGTAGTAGTCCCCGAGTCGTATCCCCTAGAATTCCTTTCTCAATGTGTCCGCGAACAATTGTTCCATTGTTAATTTCTAAAACATTGTTGGATGTTTTGTAATCCTCGTCATCCTTGAACCTCTTGGTTTTATATTTCAGACTGAAATTTGGTAGAATTTGCGAAAGAATTTCGAAACTCGAAATCCGATCTTTTTTGAAATTAATAGAATTAATGTCAATCTTTTTGTAGTGCATTAATAAATTCATCGCGGTTCGTGAATCAAATGTAATACCTTCGCGTGAGAATAAGTATGTGCTTAAAAGCGAATCTTGGAAAATACCAACTATAGATTTGTTATTTGCTGGGCTAATAATATTATTTTTAACTGTTGCTAATAGCCGTAACTCTGTCTCTGATTCTTCATCTTGTGGCATGTGTAAATTCATCTCATCACCATCAAAGTCGGCATTATATGGTTTCGTATCTGCTACATTCATACGGAATGTGTCACCCTGCATCATAACGCGTGCCTTATGACACATCATGGACATTCTGTGTAGTGTTGGTTGACGATTGAAAAGAACCGGATCGCCGTCTAATATATGACGATGGACTTTATCACCGTTCTCGAGAACGATAGACTCTCTATCGACATAGCGCAGACTTATGCAATCGCCATTACTCTTTTCGTAAATTTTAGCACCCGGATATACATCGGGGCCGTTTTTAATAAAAGCCATCAAATATTGCTTGTTTTTTGAGTTTACGGTTATTGGTTTGGTTAAATTTTTAGCTATTTTTAATGGGACACCTAATTCACTAATGGATAAATTTGGGTCTGGCGTAATTACAGACCGCGCGCTGAAATCTACGCGTTTACCCATTAGATTACCTCTCACGCGACCACCCTTACCATTTAACCTGTCCTTGATTGCCTTTAATGGGCGTCCAGAGCGCTGTGCCACTGCTGCCACACCAGGAATCTTGTTATCTACTAATGTTGCGACATAATATTGAAGAACTGTCGACCAATCGTCTATTACATTTGAGTTCGCATTTTGTTCAATTTTCTCTTGAAGTGTTTTGTTAGCTTTAATGATATTTACGATGATATGTGTTAAATCGTCTTCGCTCCTCTGTTGGGAATCGTGCTTGACCGATGGACGAACAGCTGGGGGAGGAACCGCCATTGTTTGACAAACCATCCACTCAGGTCGAGACCAAATTGGGCTGAATCCCATAAAGTTGACATCTTCATCCGAAATCTTCCGCAAAATTTTAATTACTATCTCGGGAATTAATTTCATAATAAGTTTCCCACTTCCTTCATCCTTTGAAAATTCATAGTTTTTAATTTCTTCTTCCTTTTCATTCCATTCCGCAATTAATGTAGCAAGTCCTTCTTTCTTTAACTTTGGTTGAAGACAACCACAACCATTGTGAGAACATTCACCACATCTCTTTTTCTTGCTCGCTAGACTAAAGACTTTATTCCAGCGCTGGTCACTGTTGTAGTTCAAAACGTATGAATATTTAGATTTGTTAATTAAAAGTTTGCCACATTTAACACATACACATCTTAAAATTTTCATTATAGTAGTTAAATATTGAATGTAGAATACCGGGCGTGCTAAATTAATATGTCCAAAATATCCCGGCGTTTGAATATAATCTAGCCCATCGGTAGGACAAATGAAGCCGGGCTCTAGAATACCCATGCGCGGGTCAAAGAGCCCACCCAGAACGGGTTTATTGTTGATATAAGTATCCCTATTTACAATTTCCGCCACAGATCCCTTCTGGATCTCGTGAGGACTTAAAATACTAAATTGAACACCTATAATTTTAGAGGATTTTTTGGTTTCACGGCTAGCCATAGTTACTTTATTATAATTAATATATATATTTAAATTCCTAATCAATTTTAATATTATTATTATAATTTATTTAAATTAATTATAATTTTCATATTTGGATCATTTAATAGTGTGATAAACTATTAAATATTTTTATTATTTTAAAATTGATTAATTAAAATATTTTGTATATAAATATATTAATTGTCATACATGCCGAGATATCAATATAGCCATAAACATAATACACGTCTTAGTGCTGGTGTGCTGAAACGTAAGTATATTATTGATAAATCTAATTTCGATTCCGCTAGTGATTCTGGAAGTGAAACTGAATATGAATCCGATAATGACTCATTTATTGACGATAGCGAGGACCCAAATGTGAATAAGTCCCACAAAACTCTCGTTAAGGATAAAATGAAATATTATAAATTCATCAATACATTATATCCATCAAACTATAGTGCTTCCAGAATTAATAAAATTAAGCGAATTAAACTCGTCTCAATTCCTAAAATAAAGAAAAATAAGAGCGATGTAACTCACTCACAGAATAGTCGTAGTGTTTATCGCGAGGAAGATGGCGATGATGAGGATGGCGATGATGAGGATGGCGATGATGAGGATGGCGATGATGAGGATGGCGATGATGAGGATGGCGATGATGAGGATGGCGATGATGAGGATGGTGGTCTTGATAAACTGACCCGTAAACTAATTAATTCCAAGACCAATAACATAATTGGGAGTCTGGTTAAATTGGCCAACGACAAAGACATTCAAAACGAAATTATCAATGGTAATAATTACCGAGCTAACGATATGGATGAATTCAGTGAGTCACTTGTAAAAACTGGTGTCAAAAATTACAAAGCATTCACAAAAATTCTATCTGTTGAAAATAATGAATCGGCATATTTCAAGAACCATATGTCGCCTGAAGACCAATATCTTGCTATCGAAAAATTAAGTGCTATTAAAAAACTGACAACTGTAGATACACCCTACCTTATTCATCTTATTAAAATTGATATTCCCAACATATATAAGGCTTGTGCTCTTAGGAAAATTAACGCTCTTCGCACGATGGATCATGATAATACTGAATATTACAAAGTAAAGTCTTGGGTTGACGCATTTATTAAACTACCGTTCAATAAGTATAATAATCTACCTATTACATTCGCGGATGGTATCGATGAATGTCATTGTTTTATGAAATCTGCCAAAAACACACTTGATACTGTCGTTTATGGTCTTGAAGATGCTAAAATGCAAATTATGCAACTTATTGGATTATGGCTTGTTAATCCGAATGCGGTCGGAAGTGCCATCGCAATTAAGGGGCCTATGGGTACGGGGAAAACGACTCTTATCAAGGATGGTATTAGTAAAATTCTAAATCGCCCATTCGCGCTTATTGCTCTTGGTGGTTGTGGTGACAGTGGATTTATAGATGGATATGCTTATACATTTGAAGGTAGCAAATATGGTAAAATTATTGACATTCTTATTCAGTCGGGCTGTATGAACCCAGTAATACTATTCGATGAACTTGACAAAATCAGCGATACACCGAAAGGAGAAGAGATTGCGGGTGTTCTAACTCATTTAACTGATACTACTCAAAATACAAATTTCAGCGACAAGTATTTATCCGAAATATCACTGGATATGTCTAGAGCGCTCTACATTTTCAGTTATAATGATGAATCAAAGGTAAATACAGTTCTTAAGGATAGGATGTACAAGATTGAAACCAAGGGATATACCAAAAAAGATAAGCTTGTTATCTGTAAAAAATACCTACTCCCTAAAATACGCGAACAAATAAAATTCACGATTGAGGATATTGTATTCACTGACGAGATTATTGAATATATTATTACCGATTTCACAGACCAAGAAGCGGGCGTAAGAAATCTCAAACGGTGCGCTGAAATTATTTATACCAAACTCAATCTTTACCGGTTGATGAAATCAGGGGACAACATATTTCAATCCTCGCTTAAACTTGATGATAATGTTGTATTTCCATTCCAGCTTAAACCCAATATAATTGATAAACTACTTACTCGTTCAGATAAAAACGAGTTACCATTGGGTATGTATAATTAATATTGAAAATAATAAATCATATAATAGTTAAATCAAAAATCTTTGGTATGCTTAAGATATAATATTGTTTAATTCAAAAAATAATATTACATATGTTAACATATCACATTTGGAAAACCCAAAATTATCAATATTTTTTTTGATTATTTATCGTTTTCACCACTATTATATATGTTCAGTATAGCATATGCTATAGGTTTGTTAAATATTACAAGTAGTAAAAAAAAATAAAGTAAAATTTTATGTTTATTGTTGGTTTGTATTTTTTCAAGAAACCTCATTATAGTAATAAAATATTTTAATCTTATATTTCGTTTATATTTTTATATTGTAGGTGCGTCGTCGATTGCCAATTCGTCGTCGTTACTAGTTATAGGTGCTAATATTTTGAGTAATATATTATTACATCCCTCTGAAAATATGGCATATAATGTTAATAATGTTATTACAAAAATAGTCATAAATATTACTACTATTAACCACGTGGCCACTGGTGCCCATGCCCAGCACCCTATACAAAATACCGGCGATAATGTTACGGCAATTACATAAAATACTGCCAATAATACCATCGAAACTACTAAAGATACTAATGCGGGCATAATTATACCCATTAAGAAACCCATTGCCATCATTGGGAAGATTAATTTTAATGAATCAATTAAAATAATTAAGTTGTAATATATTAACGCGATAAACCCTAAAAACGCGGCTATAAAATCATTAATCTTGGTAAATATTATAGCGTTTTCGTATGCAATTCTCTCTACTCTCATCATTAATTCTCTAAAAAAACTTAATAATAGATTGTAGAGGTGCATAATAAATTCTTGTGCCTCCGAAAACATATGGGCCATTGTTTCCAAAGTTGCCGAAAATAAATTTGCAGTTGCATTTATAGGTGCTAAAGCATCATTGGCTACATTTCTTGTTAAATCTTTCAAACAGTTTGAAAAATTATTTTCATTAAATTCACCAGAACCCCCATTTATTATACCTGCAAAAGGCATAAAAAACGGATTACATTTATTTTCTTCCCAATTTACCTTTTCCATTTCGGCCATCGATTTTATATATAGATAAATTGCTATACCGACTACGAATAATGTCGCTAAAGTAGTAATCCATATATCTCCGCTAAATTTAGTGTAATATGATGCATTTTCAAAAAAATTTTTTATATTATCTTGTATAGTTTTTTCATTTCCATTTTCCATATTAATATATATTTCTATTATTTATAAATATAAATAATTATTTATCCTACCGATCCAAAACTCGAGACTTTTATAAATGTTCCTGGCAATTCTTTCCATGCATTTTCTCCTGCTACTAATCCCGACCTTAAAGTGTAATATAATACTGTTATTGTTGATGTTAATTTACTAAAAGTATCTACCACACCAATGAATATCTTATTTGAACTATCACCCATTTTATATAATCTATTTTTGGCATCTTCGGCAAAATTACTCATTCCATTGTCTTGTGCATTACCAGATACTTTCACACTCTCGAACATATCTGTAAATGCTGCTCCATTTTGAGAAAAATAACTCATTGATTGATATATTGGTTCTAAAAATGGTCCCATAAAATCGACCTGTGTTGTTTTTACACATTCGTTAAAATTATTTTTAACTTCGTGTCCAAAAATAGGAGCAAACGGCATTATTGCTGGATTACATTTATATTTGTCCCAATTGTTTCGTATATTTGCTATACCAGTACTTACTGCTAGCAATACATGAATTATACTGAAAATAAATATTATTACTATCGCACTCCCTAAATCACCAAAGGCAGAACCCATATTAGATTATCTTCCTATTATAAATATATAAATTAATTATATATTTATGCCTAGTTGATTTTTATTTTTTATTACGTGTGTCTTCTAATAACGAGTTATTTTTGTTTTTTAATCCTTCTAAAGTTTCACATTGAGAATTTACCATTATATTCGCGGTATTCCCTTTAACGCCTAAATTACTATAGTTTGAACCGCATTTATTCATTCCTTCCGTAAATGGTTCTACCATTGTCCCCAAATTTCTTTTTAAAATATTTCCACGCATATTTTTTGAGTCTTTATAATGTTTACTAATCGCTTTACTATTTGCTGTTGATTTTTTTGTTTTACTATTTATATTATTTAACTTTGCGGATTCATCGTTTAAAGTTAAACCTTCTATCAAATCATAGTTTCCACAAAATAAAAAAAGAAGCAATATGGCAGATAAAAATACTATTAGAAATTTATAATTTCTCCTATGAAAAATTGAATCTAAACAATTTTTCAAAATCATTTTATTATATGTATATATAAAAACGTAGCAATATATTTTTTTTACTTAATCACTTAAATATATATTTATTCTATTATATATAATAGAATATATGTCTCTTCTAAATGACCAGCAAAAACACGACCTTGAAAATATGATTGAAGCAAATGAAACCGAGAATGTTACACAAGATATACGCACTACCAAAAAAAGTCAGCGTATTCATGCCGATATTAATCATATGATTCATTTAAAAAAAAAGTATCACCGCTTGGCCAAATCTAACCCAAACGAATTTCATGTTATTTGTGTTAAACAGTGCGACTTCCTATATAATAGTTTTGCTGAAATTTTCAAAGGAATTAAATCCGATACCATTGATATGCAGATTATGTATAAATTCTTAGATGTTTTAAAGAAGATTGAAGACGGCGAAATCGACCAGCACGAGGGCTCTTATCTTGTCGGCCAGCATCTTAAAGAAATATATGTCGATACTGCTCTTCGAGTAGAGAAAAAAAAGGATACCAATAACCGTAAAAAAAAAGGTACATCCAAGCCAAAGTCATCGAAAGAGACTGAAACCGAAATAAAACCTCTTTCCTACCGCGAGTTTAAAAATTTACAGAAGAAAATATCGGATTAATTTAAATATATTCTTTCATATGATATAGAATAATTAATTATCACAATGACACTTTAGATGATTTTATTATTTAGGAATGGCAAATAAGAGGTATCGACTTGTATTGCTTCTATTTGTATTTTATTAAAATTTATAATATAGTTGGATATCTACCGTTTTGATTATATCTAGATTTTTTACACAAAAATAATATATTTATATAATATATATTAAATAATATGGCGCGGACTTCTAAGAGATACCAACGGCGAAACCATTCGTCGAATAGAGCAAAAAATATACTTGAGGGTGGCTATGGCGATGGTGTTGTCCCTTCAATTGGTGACACATTCACCGAAGCTAAGGATGTAGCTAATAAGACAGTTAAGGATGTAGCTAATAATCTAACAACAACACCGAGCTTTACTAAAAAAGTCTTGGGTTTATTAGATACGAACATAACCGTTCCAAATCTTATTGGCTCAACATCGGGAGGAGGGCCAATAAAAAAAAGCAGGCATAGTTTAAATAGAACAAGAAACCAAATCAGACGTGGTTTAAATAGAACAAGAAACAAAGTCAGACGTGGTTTAAATAAAACAAGAACTCCACTCAGACGTGGTTTAAATAGAACGAGAGACTCACGCAGAAAGCATAGAAAATAAGCAATAATAGATAGTTAAAATTGTTTAGAAATAATAAATCAGGTAGTAAAAAAGAAAATTAAAAAAACTCGCAAACAATAGATAATACTATATATTTATAAAAATAACATTATATACTTAATAATTGAGACGATACTTATTCTGCCATATCATCGTCGTTATTAGAATTATCACAATTAGGATCGTTGTTGATATCTACAGAATACATCATATTCGCCATTTCACAATCTTCCATATCATCCATAGCGGCAGCCCACGCAATTCCAGCGGCGAGAGCAGCATTTTGTTCGTTCAAAATATTTTCTTCTTCATCACATCCACAGTAGATAATCTCTTCATATCGCGCACATGCCATTTCATCGGCACTAGTGAGGACAATATTGTTTGGCTTATACTCAATTCGCTTGATAGTATTCATTTAAAAATTTTGTATTTAATATCAATATGTATTATTTAAAATAATATTTTCAATTTTTTTGTTATATACAATAGATATATAACAAAAATGATTTTTCTATTCGTATTGAAGGCTATGAATATGAAGTTATTAAATCCATATAATTTGATAAAATAAAGAAAAACTATCTATAAAGTTGGCGTTTTAAATTTCCAAAGGTGCAAAAAATAAATATAAAAATGCAACTTCTTTATTTTATGTGAAAAAGAATATAAACAAAAATTAACATTATGGAACATGCGAAAATATGTAAATATAAAAAAATTGAACTATCATTTTTTTATTTTTACAATAAAACCATACATAAGATATGACCTGTAATATCTGCTGTGAAAAATATAATAAATCGTTGAATGCTAAAGTTTCGTGTATATGTGGTTTTGACTCTTGTAAAACTTGTGTTAGAACTTACTTGCTTTCTACTAATAAAGACCCCCACTGTATGGAGTGTAAAACCCTATGGAGTAATAAATTTGTGCTTGATAATTTGAATAGGTCATATATCGATGGACATTATAAAAATCACCGCAAAACTCTATTGGTAGACCACGAAATCAGTAGAACGCCCGAATTAATGAATCTAGTTGAGAGAACTAAATTAATTGAAGAAAAAATACAGGAGATAGATGAAATGAATATAGAATTTAAAGAAGTAAAAAAACTCTATAATGAACTTTCAAAAAAATTGTCTGGAAAAAAATGTGACCTCGCGAGAATTAGAAATGGAGAGCAAATTATAGACCGAAAGAAATTTATTATGCCTTGTCCAGGTGAGAATTGTAAAGGATATTTATCATCACAATATAAATGTGAGATATGTAAAATTCATACTTGCCCTCAGTGCTATGAAATTATTGGATATAACAAAGACGAACCACATATCTGTATTGAGGCTAATTTACAAAGTGCTGCGTTAATTAAGAAAGAAACTAAAGGTTGTCCGCAATGTGGAGTTAGAATTTATAAAATAGATGGTTGCGACCAAATGTGGTGCACCGAATGTAAGGTTGCTTTTAATTGGGGTAATAGTAAAATTATTTATGGTGGGCAAGTACATAATCCGCATTACTACCAATATATGAGAGAACAAAATGATCAGCAAACTGCTACAAGAAATCCCGGTGATGTATTATGTGGTGGGTTAGTCACCTACAATATATTTTCATATTTAGTTCGGTATATTAATGAATATAATCAACCAAAGTGGTTTGATATCCTGAAAAATGATGCTGTAATAAATCAATTTACGCAAGAATATAAAATTGATTCTATCGCTCAAATAATCACCATTTTATCAAATCTACACAGAACAGTTAATCATATCAATAATGTTAATCTGGTCAATACAAGAACTAAGGTTAGAATTTTAGATAATAATGATTCATTAACTATTCAATATATTTTAAATAAAAAAACCAAAAAACAACTGGCTACAGATATTTACAAAAATGATATTTCAAGAAAGAAACACACGGAGTTGTTAAATATTTATGAACTGTTGGGTGTTGTTGGTATTGAAAAATTTACTAATCTAATCGATTTATATAAAAATATTAATAAAAATCGATTAGCACCTTTCACAAATGGACCTCTTAATATTGAAGATTTATTATTAGTAGTGCATGCCGTTATTGATGTTGTAAGAGAATACCATAATTTGCTGGACTATTGTAATCGATTGGCAGTTGATATTTCAATAAATTACAATCAGACGGTTACTTTAATAAAATACTTTCATAACGATTATAAATATCGAGTTTTAAATGGTAAATATACAATTGCTGATTTGGAGAAAATTTTAAATGATAGTAAAGGTAGTAATAGTCAAGCATCATCAAGTTCTGACAACAAATAATTCATTAAAAATAACTATCATTGCATTTTTTTTAGAATTTGGTTAGATTTAAAAAAATCTTGATTATGAATATCATCAATATCATCAATATTAGGATTTATTTATATGTATAAAGAACGAATAAATTTTTATATAAACCTTATGTTAAATGGTATGAATAATATAGTATTAAATGTTATAATATATAAAAAAAGAACTTAAAGAGGATTGGAGAGATTACACCAATTCCCTAATAAATTAAATTATAATTCTTTATTGCGTTAGGTTTTTAATTTGTAGACCTTTCAGCATTTCGTTGTATTCATCGATTTTCTCCCTAACATTACCGGGTTGAATTACTGATTGCATCCTCATATCATCTTTCAATTTTTTGAAATATTCATCAAGATATTCAGGTTGTTTTGCGGCTGCTGTGTGTATTTTGTCCCATAGCTCTTCATCTCTCTTCCTCTTCTCCTCCTCCTCGTCATCCTTCTTCTTCTCCTTCGCTCTTTCTGATCGTGTAGATACGCTACCGCCTTTACTTTTATAGCGTCTACGCATAGTTTTCTTCTTTTTCGCTAAATTAATTTTTTTCGCTAAATTTTTGTTTTTCGTATATTTTTTTACTTTCATTTTTGGCCTTTTTGCTGTTTTTCCCCTGTATTGTCTCACCATTTTTATATATAATAATATTATATATAAAATACTGTTATAAAAAAATGACTTAATCAATAAATTTCAAGATGATAAAAATATTTTCATAAATTGAAATTATTTCTCTATTTTATTTCTGCACCACTAAATTTTATATATTCTTTTAAAGAACATTTATATTTTTTGTTACATCTATCTAATTTATCTATCATCTTTAAATAATCATTTGCATCACATTTTTTTTTTAGAATCATTTTTAATAAATTTTTTCTTGAATTTTTTATTTTTTTACATTTTTTTGATGTGCAACTTTTAAACTGTTTTTTTGCAATTTTTAGAAATTTTTTTTTTGTATGACGCTTCGTTTTAGATGCGCCTATTCCTGTATAGTAAATATAATTTTTTTTGGTTTTACTAAACATTTTATATATATATATATATAATAATAACATTCTTGTTAATAATTTAAAATTGAAAAATGATATGATATAATTATATTATCTATATAACAGAATCCAACCATGAGTTATACACTTGTTATTGTAGAGTCTCCCGCGAAATGCGGAAAGATAGAAAAATATCTTGGACCAGGGTATAAGGTGCTAGGTTCTTATGGACATATTACACATCTCTCAAGTTTAAAACAAATTGATTTTGAAAATAATTATAAACCCAAGTTTGAAATCGCAGATGCTAAAAAATCACATATAAGCAAATTGAAACATGCTATATCAAATGCGAAGGAAGTAATTCTGGCTACTGACGATGATAGAGAAGGTGAGGCGATTGCTTGGCATATCACACAGGTTTTCAAATTGAATCCTACTAAAACCAAAAGAATTATATTTCACGAAATCACAGAGAGAGCGATTAAAAAAGCGATGGATAATCCAGTAATAATAAACATGGATTTGGTATTTGCTCAACAAGGACGCCAAATTTTAGATCTTATTGTTGGTTTCAAAATTACTCCCACACTTTGGAAACATATAGTATCTAATACAAAGAATTCGTTGAGTGCTGGAAGATGTCAAACACCTGCATTACGATTAGTATATGAAAATTACAAAGAAATTCAGAAAAGTCCAGGTAAGTTAAGTTTTAATACATGTGGAATATTTACCGGACGAAACCTTGTATTTACTTTAAACCATAATCATATATCTCACGAAGAGATTAAATCGTTTTTAGAATTATCTAAAACACATAATCATATTTTATCAAAGGAAGTCGAGAAAGAGACCAAAAAACCCCAACCGATACCATTTACCACGAGTGGATTACAACAATCCTCTAATAATATTATGAATATCTCTCCGAAGGATACGATGTCTCTTGCTCAAAAGTTATATGAGGGTGGTTTTATTACATATATGCGAACCGACAGTAAAGTATATTGCGAAGAGTTTATTGAAAGTGGTATAGAGTATATCACTGAGAATTATAATGCAACACATTTAAACCCTGATATGGATTCAATCACACAGCGCGATACCGATAATAATGAACCTGACGACGATAAGAAGAGTAAGAAAAAGAAAGAAAATAATAACGCACAAGAAGCACACGAAGCGATTAGACCAACAAATATTTCACTTGTAAAAGTGCCCGATGATGGTGACGGTTTCACCCCACGACATAGAAAACTGTATAAATTAATTTGGAATAACGCACTTGAGAGCATGATGGCTCCAGCAAAGTATAAACAGCAAATAGCCAAAATTAGTGCACCAGAAAACAATCATTATAAATATACGGTTGAAGAAAATATATTTCCTGGTTGGAAAGCAGTTCAGGGGATAGAACAAGAAAAGTATTACAAGTATTTGCAAAATTTAAAATGTGATACGGTAATACCGAGTAAAATACTGGCAAAACAAACATTAAAGGAATTAAAAACGCATTATACCGAGGCGCGATTAGTTCAATTATTAGAACAAAAAGGGATTGGTCGACCATCTACATTCTCGTCGTTAATCGATAAAATTCAAGAACGAGCATATGTTAAAAAAGAAAATGTTGAAGGTAAGAAATTAGAAACAATTGATTATATATTTGAAGGTGGAAATATTACCGAAGAGAGAACCGAAAAAGAATTTGGGAATGAAAAGAATAAATTAGTAATATCACAAATGGGAATATTAGTAATTGAATTCCTAATAAAATATTTCAACGAGATATTTGATTATAATTTCACAAAAAGAATGGAAGACGATTTAGATTTAATAGCACATGGTAAAAAGAAATATAATGTGCTATGTGATGAATGCGATAAAATGATAGAGAAATTAATTTGTGATAATTCATTATTTGAAAATAGCAACGGTTCTAGTTTAAAATTAAATATCAAGATTGATGATAAACACGTTTATACAATTGGAAAAAATGGTCCAATTATTAAATTTACAAAGCCTGATGGTTGTATCGGGTTTTATGGCGTGAAACCGGATATTGACATTGATAAATTAAAGAGTGGAGAGTATAATTTAGATGATATTATTTTATTAAAAGAAGATAGTGTGAAAATTTTAGGAGAACATAATGGTTCAATAGTCTATTTAAAATCGGGAAAATTTGGAAATTATTTGGAATGTGGAGAAATAAAAAAATCTTTAAAATTTGTTAAAATAAATATTCCACTGAAAAATATCCAACTAGATGATGCTATAAATATATTGGACGGAGCAAACAAAAGCGATAATTCTCTGATTCGAAAAATAGACGATAATTTATCAATTAGAAACGGTAAGTTTGGACATTATATATTTTATAAAACCGCAAAAATGAAGAAACCACAATTTTTAAAACTTGCTGGTTTTGATGATAATGTAAAAACTTGTTCGTTAGAATATTTAAAAAATTGGATCAAAGAAAAATACGAAATTAAGAGTTAAAAAATTTAAATATATAATTGTCATGAGAGATAATCAAATTTTTATATTATAACAAGAGTTAATTTTTTCATAATATTTCTCAATTTTGTTTTGTTTAATACTATGATTATTCATTATAGAACTAGTATCTTCATAATCTTTTTTATTAATAAAATCAATACAACAATTTTTTTTGATAAAAAACATGTCACCGCAATGATGATAATAAAAATGTGGAAATAGATTAATAATGTCGTTTTGATTTACAAATCTATAATGTATCAAATTATTTTTTGAGTTAAAAATATTAGCCCATTTTTTATTGCCAACACGCGGTGACCCAAAACTAAAAATATTAATGTTAGAACGAATAGAATATGATAAAAAAAAACCAAATAGAGTTGCTAGGGCACCACCTATACAGTGACCGGCAATATTTATTCTACAACCAGGATGTAGATCTTGTAACTTTATTATTTCGTTCAATACATCAGAGTATAAATTATTTTTGAATAATAAATCGTAAAAACCACCATGCACTTTGATATTTTTAACATCAATATTATTTCCTATTTGTTTTTTAAATATATGCAGTGGATTTAACAAATCCAAAAAATCATCTTGACCACTAAATATAATATTGATATACCCTTGCTGGTTATTAAAAATAATGGCTACTTGTATGTTGTTGATATTGAAAAGTTTATTGATAAAAATGTTTTCAACGTGATTTAATTTAAATAAATCTCCTATCATTATTTTTTGGGTATTGGATATTTTAAGAGATTCAATATTTAAAATATTTACAACAAAACCACATTGTTGTTCTTTTAATATTGTTTTTTTTTTACAATTATAAATTAGACAAGTTTGTGAAATGAGTTCATTAACCAATGAAAAACTGATCTTATATGAATTATTCATATTATACAATGAGTTATATATTGGTATTTAAAATTATTTTGAACGAGAGAAATTGCTAAAAACTAAAAACTAAAAACTAAAAACTAAAAACTAAAAACTAAAAACAAAAAACTAAAAACTAAAAAACACTAATAAACAGTAAACAAAAATTTTTGTTTGACCGAAAAAATAAATGAAAACAATATAGATGGGATACAGTAATATATATAAACAGATTATAATATGGGTTTATTGGAAATAATTTATGGCTGTATGTTTTCAGGAAAAACAACTACATTAATAAAAAAATATAATGAGATGAATAAAACTTCAAACTGTTTAGCTATAAACTATATTTTTGATAAAAGATATACCGATGAGTCTAAAATTGTTTCTCATGATAAAGCTAGTATTAATTGTATATGTGTTCAAGATTTAAATGAATTAATAAGTAACCCTGATTATTTTAATAAATTGATCGAGGCAGAAAATATATTCGTTAACGAAGCACAGTTTTTCGGGAATTTAAAGGATTGGCTGAAATATGTTTTGATTATACTCAATAAAAATGTAGTATTATGTGGTTTAAATTTTGATTATAAGCGGGAAGAGTTCGGCGAACTAATGGATTTAACAGTATACTCAACAAATACCATACATACGGTGGGGAAATGTAATAATTGCGATAACAAATCATTATTTACTCATAGACTTGTTGATGACGTGGAACAAGTTTTAATTGGTTCAAATGAATATATTCCAGTATGTGAAGAATGTTGGAATAAATTAAATAAAAATTCTAATTGAAATAAATATATTCATTTCAAAATATATTTATGTATATTAGATAAATGATCGCAGGAGGACAAGAAAAATTGGAAGCTATGATAAATAGGAGGGGGATATTTGGATTTGGTTTTAGCAGTAATACGAATTTAGATTTAATGAATTTAGTTGTTTTAGCAATGGCGGGNATAATTATTAAAATGTTTTTTCAAGAAAGTCATACTAAATTAGGAATGTCCGGCCCAGCATCTACTACAATATGGGGATATGGTTTAACTGGTGCAGCGTTATTTTTAATGACCTTCATGTCGATATATTTGAGCTCCGAAACCAATATCTTAGAAGAAACGAATTCAAATGGTATAATATCCAAATATTTATCACTTATCTCACAGGATGCTTTGCCCGTAGTATTGACGCTAGGTGTAGTAATTTATATGATAGTATTGAATTATATCTACTTTACGAGAATAAATTCTAATAAAGTGAGCACTAGTTTTTCCACATATTCCTTTTTCTCTTCATTGTTAGTAATGCTACAGATTGCCATTATAATAAAGTATATGTATAGCATGCTCACTGCTGTTGTAACAAAACAAACTAATGAAAGACATAAAAAAGAGCAATCAATCTTGAAGGGTTTATCTTTGGTATTAATTACCCTAAATTATTTGTTTGTATTTATTTTACATATTTTATTGGCGTTTTTTTCAACCGATGGTTAAATCAACTCTGTTTTTGTTTATATCATCTGCTATATTAAAATCTATGCTTTTTTCCAGTAAAATAAGTTTGAAAGTTACCCCTATATTTTCTTTGGTTTCCCATAGTCCCGATATTTTAAGAATTATAGATTTATTTGTGAAATTATAATTATTATAACCTATTTTGTTTCCAACATTGATAGGTGTATCATTATAAGAATATTTGATATTGCCATAGGTAAGTAGTTCAGAAATTTTATAAATTCTATTTTTGTTCGAATAAATTAGGTCTAGAATATATTTTTCAATGTATGCTATTTTGTCAATGGCGTCTTTATTATCAGAGTAATTAAATACAAGTTTGTCTTTATTATGATGAACTTTTTTCAAATCAAATATGATATACAGACCGTTCAAAGAAATAAACTCGTTGGAAAAAACGATTTTGTAAAAATTACTATATTGCATAGCACTATTTTTGATGGGATCGCATATAATTATACTATTTGTGTCAATGTCGTTTATATGTTCGGCTATCATTTTAAGTTATATCTATTATTAAATTAACTTTAAACAAATTTTTTATATATTTAAAGTTAATTTAATAAATACTGTAATGATATTAAAAGATAATTTCAGAACATTATTAGAAAAATCTAGTTCAAATATAATAAATAATAAATACTCTGATTATATAAGCAAATTATCCAATGATATTAATTTGATGCCTAATTTTATTTTGTATGGACCACCGGGAACGGGTAAATATACAGAGTCATTAAAGATAATAGAGAAATATAGTCCAAGTTATTTAAAATATGAACGGAAACTAACAGTTAGTTCGTGTAAAAATGAGCATATATTGAAAATAAGTGATATTCATTATGAAATTGATTTGGAGAATATGACTTGCAATTCAAAGATTTTATTTAATGATGTTTATAATAATATTATAGATGTGATACAAACTTCCAATGCAAAAACAGGAATTATATTATGTAAAAATTTCCATGAAATAAATAATGAGATTATAGAATTTTTCTATAGTTATATGCAAAAAAGCCTGATAAATAATATAACACTGAAGTTTATTTTATTAACGGAACATATTAGTTTTATCCCTGTAAATATTCAGGAGATATGTAAAACTTTATATTATTCAAAATTAAGCTACTCTAATTATATGAAATTTTCAAATAGCAATAATAGAAAGTTGCTAGCTACAAAACAGAAAATACATGAGAACATACATACTGTAGAAGCGCAATTTATATCAAATATATCATCTATTAATTTATTGAAATATGTTGAAATAAATGATGATAATGAGAACATTATAAACCATAAACGGTCTATTTGTGATAAAATAATCCTTATAATAGTATCAACGAAGTTAGAGGATCCCAAAATAAGTTATAATAATATAAGAAACATACTGTATGATTTATTGATAAATGACTTGAATTTTTATGATTGCACTTATTATATTATAGATGCGGTTATTAGAAAAAAAATAGTAATGTCGGGTGGTAATATTGATAGTGAATTTATTAATAAAATTTTTGAAAGAGTTTGTTTATTGTTTAAATATTATAATAATAATTACAGACCAATTTATCATTTAGAGGCATTTATACTATATTTAATAAAGTTGGTAAATGAAAATGACAATAAAACTGGCGTTAAATAAATTAAAAATGGATCATAAATATAGTGTTGGAAATATAAATGAACTTACATATACAGAACTCAAGCGGACGTATCATATTATGGCTCTAAATTATCACCCCGATAAAAACCCAAACTCAGATGCAAATGAGAAATTTCAAGAAATAGCGGCTGCATACTCTTTTTTATGTAAAATTATCCATACCGACAACACGAGTAATAATTCCATACACGAAGAAATATTTTATGCACCATATACAGAGTTGATAATTAATTTATTAACAATGTTATTAAATAACCCGTCTAATGATACTGTAGATAATTTTCAAAAAAAATGTATTAACTTCAGTAATAAAATATTAGAACAGTTATTTGATACACTAAATATTGATGTCATTGAAGATATATATAGATTTGTCACCAATAATACTATGGGTTTTCCCACAGAAACGATTAATATAATAAAAACTATCATAAATAATAAATTGAGGCTATATAATATTTACATTATAACACCTTCCCTAGATAATATTTTAAACAGTGAAATTTTTAAATTGGAAATAGGCGGCGATATAGTATATGTCCCGCTGTGGCACCAAGAAATGATATATGAGAAGAGTATTATAAAAATACAACCCGTATTACCGTCTGGAATCGCTATAGATGAAAATAATAATATACATATACAATATGTAGACAATTTTGATAATATATTACAGTTGTTGAAGCAAAATATAGAGTGTATTGATGTATATAACTTTAAGCTTGATATATCTAATTTGCGGTTTAAAAAAAAACAAACCTACATTTTAAAAAATCAAGGAATCCCGATTATAAATACGGTTGATATATTTGATAATAAGTTAAGCGCTAATGTAGCACTTCATATTTGTTTGGAATAAAATTTATAAAAAAAATTTATAAATTTTATCATTTTTTAGTTATTTAGTTATTTAGTTATTTAGTTTAGGAGGCAGTAGTCTTTTTCTTGACAATCTTCTTCTTCTTTGGGGTATCTTCAGTTGCTACTACTTTCACTTCTTCGGATTCTACTACAGGGACTACCACATCATCGTCATCGTCGTCAGAGTCTTCCACTACCGTATCAACACGAGTATTATGAGTCACACTCTCCTCGTCTGCATCTGCCTCTGCCTCTGCCTTTACTGCTAAACTGATAAGGGTCTCTTTATCCTTTGATGAAAGGTTAATATGACACTTACCAGCGAGAGTAGCGGGCGGCTTTACTACTGCCTGAAACAGTCGCCAAGTAACACCAAACTTGGAACCAGCAACCCAAATACCACCGCAGGAAATAATTGTGGCCACATGGGAACCCTTGGTTACAAAGTCAATGGGCTGAATGCCATCATCATTTGGGAACAATTGAACCTGTTCCTCGTTATAAAGCTCAATATTCTTAAATTCGCCTTCCCACCGAGGAATCTTAATCTTGAGGGTGGGGGAACGCGAATAATCGGTTTCGCCTGTCACCCTGTCCTTGGGATACCTCAGCATCGGCGTCCAAAGGGCTTCAATAGCATCCATACTCTTAATAGGCTTACCAAGCCAGTCCTTACTATTTTCAAGAGCCTTCTCCTTTACCGACTTCTCAAACATTTGCATATTCTTTAGAAATGCAGCTGCCTCAGGAGTAATATATTCTGCTTGTGGAAATTGCAGAGCCATATCAAACGATTCATTGGCAGTGGCTTCATCCACGAACTTATTAATACCCCAAGTAAGCATTAGGGGAGTGCTGATATAAGTAACTTTTGAGGACTTACTATGCTTGTTATTAACGCCAATTGTCTTGCGACCATTCGCAAGAGACTTTACCGCAGCAAAGTTAATGTCCGCTTCAACGTTGAAATCTGCTCCAGAGATAATGTTCGCCATATTGCTTATTTTAATAATACTAATATTATATTGTTATGTTTAAATCAATTTTTTTTTATTAACAACTTTTATTTTTATTTTTTTATTTATTTATTTTTGTTCCGGTTACTTATATCCATTTAATATATGGATAATGTTTATAAAAAATAATGTTTTAAAATTATTTTTTATAAACATTATTTTTTTATTCATTATAATTATTATAATTATTATAATTATTATACCGGATTATTATTTAACTAATGGCGGGGCGTTGTTTGTGTAAATGATTTGCTATGTGCTTCTGTATATTAAAGTATGTGAGAACTACGTTCTGGTCAATCTCCAGAAGTCTTATCAGTGCGGTGTCAGGGTGGATAATGCGAGGGTTCTCTTTGTCCATTAGTTCATTAATCTTAATGTATTTGTTAATCTTGCGGGTGACATCAATCTGAGACATCTCGGTGCCAGGCTCCTTACCGAAGAAGTTCGCCATATCATCCCCAATAGATATAAGGGGGTGGTGGAAGGTTTTATACCTCCATTCCGGATCAAAATAATCTATCTGACTAACAACATCTTCATGGGTGTTTTTCACTGTTTCAATTGCAATTTTCATGTGTCTATTTTCTTGTTCTAATTTATCTATTTTTAAACTCATATCTTCCATTTGTTCGTTCAATTTTACAAGAGAATCAATCATGCTTATAATTGTAGATATTATGCTTTATTATTATATATAATTTGTAAAATACTTTCAATTTTTTTATTGTTTCAACGTGGTTATACCGTATCTTAATAATTTGTAAATTTCAATTTTTAATATAAATTAAAATTTGAAATTGGAATTGAAATTGGAATATTTTTCACATTTTTCACATTTTTCAAAATTATTTATTTAAGCACCTGTCGTGGTAGCTGTTACTGGTTGCTTGGGGAAATGGGGAGACATGTACTTCTGGAGATTGAAGTATGTAAGAACAACCGATGGATCGGCGTCACCAAGTTTGAGAAGCGCCATTAGAGGGGCATCAGCCTTGATAATGCGACCATTATCCTTGTCCTGTAGCTCCTTACCGCGAATGTATTTATTAATCTCGCGAGTCACATCGGTGCGGGCCATCTCGGTGCCAGGCTCTTTGCCGAGGAAGGTCGCTAGCTCGTCACTTATGGGCGATGGCTTTACGAAACCACTGGGGGCGCGAGTACCTTTGCGCTTCTTCTTGTTCTGAATTTTCTCAACCATCTTTACCTGTTTGGCGACCTTGCGCTCTAACTGCTTTAGTTCGGCCTTAAGCGACCCGAACTGTGAAACCATTGCACCGAACTTAGCAATGAAGTCGGTGAAACCATCGGCAATAGATGTATCGACCGATGTCTCTGTAACGATAATATTATCCGGGTCCACTACTGGAGGAATAACAACGGACACGGCTTCCTTCTTGTTACGAGGCTTGTTTTCCTTCTTTTGTGCAGCAGGAGGCACGTCTACGGCAGGAGAAACTTTAGCTTTGGTCTTTTTGGGATCAGTAGTAACATTGGGACTAGCAATTGCGGTTTCAACAACTTTCTTCTGTGTGGATTTGGATGGCATATTATTTTATAATTATATATAGTTCTTTCTTTTTAAGTTCTTTTATGGTTAAATTATATTGATTAATTTATATAAATTTTTTTAATCCCTTGTTTGCTAATATATTTTTATAAAAATTGTTTATATGAGTTTTTTATAAATTTATTATTATGAACGAATTTAATAATTAACAGATTCATATAACCAGGGCAGTGTTTCTGCAGCAGATGGATTAACCAATGTTAAACATGCTAGAACATAATAACACCCTAAAGTTTTGGAATTGTCATCGATACCCTTATTTACAAATTCTTCCATAATTGTAACTAAAAGTCTTTTAATTAACAAAAAACTAAAATTATGTATGTGGTGTATATCAACCGATATGAATGGATTCCCAAACGGGGGAGATATTTCCCTTTTTGTTTCCGGGGTTAAACTTGCTCTAAAATGCCAAATATCGTGTAATTCTCTCGCAAATTTAATTAATTTGCACCTATTTAAACTGGTAAACCAAGTCATATCTGTATAATTTCCTAAACTATCCATGTTTAGGAACAAATTTAGAATTCTCCTATCTAATCTTTTTGTCTCGTCCATCTCTTCTAACGTCTGGTAGTCTATATTTATTTCGAACCCAAGCAATCTGCTATACTTTATAAAATTCATCATATTAGTATAAACTGTATTATCTATTATTTTAGTTGAAAATGGATTGGATGGCTGCGTTTTATTTTTCATATAGAGATTGTAAATTGATAATATATCAAATACATAAATGAATTTATCATCATCTTCAAAACTAAAAAATTGAGTGTATGGTATGCTTGATATATCATCTAATGTAACAAAATCACAATCATTAGTACATCTTGCTCTGTTATAGAACCCTGGACCATGTAAAGCAATATAATTTTTAACTATTATTTTTCTGGTTATTTTTTGAATTTTTGTGCTGAAATAAGCATACTTCATGTGATTAAATGCTCTCTGTTTTATTTCATCTTTTTTACCTGTTGATTTTATTTTGTATTCTTTACATATTTTTTTTAGCTGGTATAGGGTGTAATTTATATCATTAAGTTTTAAATAATCATATAAGGGCGGGACCGTAAATTCGGTATCGCTTATCTTTATATTAACTTTTTTTTTTGGTAATTCTTTATTTAAAAAATAGTTTATCGGAGTTTGTTTTTTTTTTTCTGTTATTGCAGTATATAATTCATTATCCATATTCATGGCGTGAGCTTCAAATGGTTCTTCAATCATATTCATATATATATATATATATATGGATAAATAAGTCTATATATTCATATATAATATATTCTTTATCTGATTTATATATCTAACATGTAGTATTTTATTAATATTTTTAATAATAATCAAACATTGACATGTATAGATTGCTTATCAAATATTTAGTTTCTCTGCTTTTTTTTGTGATTTCAAAAATACAACGTGTTTTTATATAACTTTTAAATTAGATATTAATGATTTGCTATTTTAAAATATAGTTTAAATGATCGAAGAAATGGCGTATATTAACGAGAGAATTTTTGAAATATATTATCTTTCCATTTTGAATTCGTTATTTCGGTTTCAATAAACCATTATAGTTGTATAGTAAAAACAATTTCAAAATATAATAACTTATAATATGGGTGTTATCTCTGTAATCAATCTTTTTATCACTTGATAATATCCAAATACAAAATATTGTTATAATCTAATATTTTGCTCCTTTGTAAAAGGGAGCGAGCGATTTCAAATTCCATAAATATTTTAATACATAAAATGTAAAATATTTATTGAATCCAAGACAATGAAATGATTACTGGTTAAACTCCTTGATTTTTTTCTGTTTTTCTTTTAAAATTTCTAGTTCTTTTGATTTTTGTTCTATTTGTAAACTCACCAAATCATTATTACCCATACCCATTTTAAGTAGTCCATCGTCAAATGTAAACACCATTCCATTGTTTCCAATATTGGCTAATTTGGGCAAAATAGATTGTAATTTTGTTTGGAATGCTTCTGTAGAAACACCATCAAACTCATCGATGGCATCATCGACATTTTCTAATATATTTTTAAACAAACCAAAATGGCCTTTAAATACGGTGTTAAGAGCGTTTCTAACTTGATAACTTTCAATTAACATTTGCTGTTCTGGGTTTTTGCCAAGAATTTCTTTTGTAAATCGGAAGTCTAACTGGCTGGCTATCTTGAACTGTCTATCTGGAAGGCTACTTGACCCCATAGCATTCTCTAACGACTGGATATTTCTATAAGTTTTGAATATATACTCTCGTATTGCTTTATTTTTTGAATTAAAAAATGAATCGCTCGAAAACATATTTGCCTTTTTCATTCTTGATTCTATTGCGCCCGTTTCATTTAATCTGGACCTACTATTATAATCTAGATTGTTAGTGGATAAATTTCTACTATCATCATTAAATGCAACGCCCAATTTTATTTCAAATGTAATTGCTAGTGCTCTTGCAATTGATATATATATACTGGAATTATTAACTATATTTGAGTAATTTTTTTTAAACATTGTCATGAGGTCTTGAACATAATCATTGAAAAATTTTATGGTTTCGGTCTCTCTAATTTTTAATACTTTGGAAAATACATGATAAAAAGAATAAGTAGAATAATATAAGAATTCTATAAAGGAATGTTTATCGTGTTTCTCAATTTTCCTGCTTCTAAGAGATTGTAAGTATTTATCCTTTGAACCCTTTATGTTTTTCCCACTCGATCTCATTGTTGGTGTGAACATCTTACCCCCTGACTGTTGTACATTGCTGTCAATGAGATTCAACATATTTTGATCTTCATCGACTACTTCATCTGTGTTAACTATTAAATATGATGTTTTAAACTCTTTTATTTTTGTCGCAATGTTCTCAACGAATCTTTCTTCTTTCATCCATATTATTACAGCGTTGGCAAATGATGCTTCGATACTACTCAATGTGTTTTTATCAACCTTAAGCGTAGATTTTTTTTTATCTGTGTTGTTAACTATCATATAATCTAATATATTTTCAGCCATCATCGTCTTAATTGTTTGTTGTATGTTACCCCCACCCACTGAAGTATTTTCGCCTTTCTCTAAATTTAATACAGGTATATTTGGTATTACTATCAAAGTTTTAGACCTATCGTCTGCCGGGTCCGATGGTCCTGGCGGGTCCGATGGTCCTGGCGGCGGCGGCGGCGGCGGTGGCGGGTCCGATGGTCCTGGCGGCTTCGGTTGCGGGTCCGATGGTCCTGGTGGCGGCTGTATAGTTTGTTTTACTTTTTCTTGGAATCGTGAGTGCTTTTTTAATCCGTATTTCATAATTTCTATTATTTGTCCAGGCGTATTACGTGTCCATGTTTCGGAATCTAATTTAAGCCGAAGAAAAGCAGTAGAGGTTCCGTTATCTAAAGATTTACTTGTAAAATAAAGGTATTCATTTGAAGTAAGATAATCATAAAAACAAATAAAATCTTTTCCAAGATTTTGTTCCTCGTTAGTATTTTGAATTAGCTCATCACTAAAAAGTATAGGAAACATTAATCTTTCTGTTGGGAAAAAACCGGTCATGCTACTTTCCATGCTAATAAATATATCGGCTAACCTTGCAAAAATACCATAATCTATAAAAAATTTTCGTACACCATTCTTATGTTCTTCGTAATGCTCCAGCGGAGGGTATTGAGTCGCTGCTAATCCCTTTCCTTTAGATCTATCATTTATTTCATCTAAAGTAGTCAACATCTGCATTTTGATAAAATTTTTAATTTTGGCCTTTAGTTTATTTTTTTGCGCAACATTATATGTAGTGACTGCTACTGCCATAGTAGCAGTGACAATTGTGACAAGCGGACCAGCAATACCACCCATACCCAGAAGAGCACCACCAGCAATCCAACTACCAGCTGTTATCGCTGCTTCCCCAAGAGAAGCGGTTAGCAATGTGGTGGCCGGTATTATTGCTACCAATGGGGTAACGCCCACCGCAATAGCACTAGCACCCAATGCGGATGCTTCAGGGCTTTCAATAAACATATTGCTTATCTTACCACTTTCATCTTTCTCTTCTAGTCGTTCCCTGGCTTCTTTTGGCGGTTGGTCGGCTAGCTTACCACCTTTACTACTCAGTGTTATTTTTTGTGTATTATTCAATTTTATATTAGATAAATTTCTTCTCGTCTTTACCATCTATTTATATATAAGTATCTTATTATATTAAATTAAAATTATTAAATTAAAATCATTAAATTAAAATTATTAAATTATTAAATTAAAATTATTAAATTAAAATTATTAAATTAAAATTATTTATCAAAATTATTAAATTAAAATTAATATTTTTGATAAATGTAAAAACTTCACTTTTTCGCTAATTCTTCTCGCAGCATCATTAATTCGGTCGCCACATATGGGCCATGTGATGGTTTATAAATCATAATTTTTGATTTTCCAGTCAGTAGTAAAATATTTTTATAGGTAGTGTTATTTGTAAATTTGGCCTTTAATGCCCGAACTAAAAATGCAGGGTTAGATTTAATATATTCGGCGTCGGATATAATACTTGATTTAAATTCTTTGATTTTTTTATCGTAAAATGTTTTAGCGAGAGAAACAGTATATGTTTCATCATTACCTTGTGTAAATTTAACAAACACCTCGGGCACATTAGAAAACCTTGTCGCATATAAATAATGTTGCACGCTGGGCCATATTTTCGCATCAATATCTAATTTATCCTCGTCTTTATTGGTTAATATCCAAGCATTATCTAATTTTTTGCGCCAATCAGGTATATCTTTTAATTTCAGAACACCAAGATTGGTTTTATGTTCTATTGCAATTGATTCGCCCGTTCCCTCTCCCAATTTTTTATGTTGAGATTTGGAATAAATTTGTATCACCGAAGTATCATCATATAAGGTGGATTTGGTTTCATTAATTAAAGAAGCCAATTTTTGTGGTCCAATTGGTAAATTGATGCTGGTGGCGAAATCTTTAAAATCCTGAATATAAGAAAATGAACCAGCATTATTTTCTTTCATGCATGCATTTACAACTTCCTCCTTTACTTTATATGGCAACACAGGGAAAGTAAATGCACCGATTCCGATATTTTTATCATACATGATTAATTTATAATGAATACCATCTCTATGGTTTGCTATAATATAATAATCAGGGTGAAAAATACCTAGTCTCTGTATTTTTTTATCGGCATCACCACACTTGACTACTTTATTGTGTATTTGAACCACTTCTGAATGTTTTGTATCATTTTCCTCAAAATTATTTTCTGATAAAATAATAAATTTAACATTATACAATCTCTCTAATGTGGTAACGGCAAAATCATCCGCCCAGTATTTACTGGTTTTAATAACATCTCTCATGTTTTCTATGGTCGTAATATTTTCCATAAATGCGAAGTGCTGACGTAATTCTTTTTGTTCTTCGGTGATTTTGGCACCACCAACCATGATATCTAAATTTTCTTGGGCTTCTTTCAACATAATTGATTTTTCATTTATGTTGTTGGTACCACCAATCATTGTTTTCAGGTTTCGATGACGAGATTTTAATTGCTTCATTGATTCCTGTGTATTTTTTTGACCACCAGATATAGTGTTATACATTGTGAAATAGGCCATGAATTGCTCTTCTTCCAGATTTTCAGCCAATTTAGCCCTTATATTATTAACACTAAGATGTTTATATTTATCCAGACCGGTAGATTTTAAAGCATCTCTTAATGTTGCAAAAAAACAATCACCCCCACCCTCATTATCTTGGAAGAAATATTTATGACTTTTAAAAAATTTATTAATCCATTCATCCGATGGGGTAGATTTATAACTATTAATTTCAATATCACTCTCTTTTTTTGTTTGTTCTTTCAATACCATCGGTTCCCCGATGGTTGGTTTTTCAAATATGGCGTCAACATCATCATTATCGCTTTCATCATTATCGCTTTCATCATTATCGCTTTCATCATTATCGCTCTCATTATGACTTGATTGGTTGGACTGTTCAAATGCAATATCATCATCGCTAATATACTTGGTCGTGATATATGATTTCGCGTAAGTAAATAATAGAGGTTTATCCAATTTGTCTATATTAATATTTTCGGTATTATCTAATAATTTAAGATAAGAATCGTTTTTGGTTTCATACACGCCTATTTTAGCAGATACACTAACATTCTCAACCAGATATATATTATAATAGACGATATTGTTGCTATTACTATATTCAAAGTTGGGATTACCTAAAACAAATTTTACTCTTTTGTTATATAATTTTGCTTTGTATACATAATTTTCACTGCCCTCATCATTTTTAGCTAGACTATTTGTTTCAAGATAATTAATATTTGCATCTATTTTTGATAGAACCATATATAAGTTATCAAAATAAGAAAATTTTATATAATTAAATAATTAAATATTTAATTAATTTTGATAAACACAATAATAATCATTGACAATACCTTATTTCTTTTTCAACCATATCCTTGTGTTTAAAAATAATTTTATTACTTATACCAGGAAACGAATTACTTTTTAACCCTGAAATATACTCTATATTTTTTACTAATTCTTTTTCTTTTCCACGAAGTGATATATTAGAAACTACAAAAAAGATGAATTGTGAGACTAATTCATTATATTCTTTTTTGGATTCTAATTTAATATTAATCATTAACTCTTTCTGTAAATTTGCAATAGCATCTAAGGCGTGAATTTCAGGAATTAAATTAATTTTTATACAAAAAATATAAAATCCACATAAACATTTATTTCTATCATTATGTTTATTGTTTTTACTTATCTCCTCGTAATCACGCGATACGGGAAGCTCAAGATATCTGTAGATATTATAAAAAATTTCCAAATTATCATTCAATAGGTGAGAAAATTTAGGGTCTATGGTAATCAAATCGTTTAATAAATCAGAATATAGATTGTTGAACAATATATTGTTATATACAAGCGAATCGAATATATACAAATTAATTCTATTTAGCTCATCATTATTAACATCGTTATAAATTGATTTATAGTAGCATAAAAATTCATTTTTAAGTTTTTGATATGTTTGTTCTGTAATTTTATTTAGAATTTTTCTAATATTAGTAATAATCATATCATAGTCCGATTTGCTATTAATATAACACATCCTACTAATTCTATAACTTAGAACAGGCAATTTATCAATATCATCTTTATTAATATCATCTTTATTAACCCGAACTTTATTAACATCATCTTTATCAAGAGCATCTTTATCAACAGCATCTTTATCAACAGCATCTTTATCAAGAGAATCTTTATCAACAGAATCTTTATTAACCTGAACTTTATTAACCTGAACTTTATTAACTTCGTCTTTATTAACATCACCCTTACCAATAAATGTTTTGTCAGTTACATTTAGATGTTTGTTAAATGTGGGCTGCCTCCTATTATTTTTAAAATGCCTCGCGTTTTTGGTATTTTTATTATAAGAATTATTATTTTTAAAAACTGGACCGCTATTATTGAGTGGTTTCTTAATATCGATCAAAATATTATTCAAATAATTTTCAACATCATTATTTAAATTTTTATCTGAAATATTTTTAGATAATTCCATTATAAAATTTATGTCATATGTTAATGGAAACATATTATATTAATATATGACAAATTCTTATATTGTATTTATTATCTATTTCAAGATAAATACAATATATAAATTAATTATGTAATTCGTTTGCTATATTTAAAAATTATATATTATAATATAATGGAAAAAATATTACAATTATTAATTACCGAAGAAAATACAACAACAAAACAAACCAATTTAATAGAACAACAGTTTAAATTACCAATAGAAACGATAAATGAAAAAATTGAGATACTTGGTAATATGCAAACAGATCTAGAATTATCAGAATTTAAAAACACTTCAGATATTTCAGATATTTCAGATATTTCAAATATTTCAACTATTTCAGATATATCTAATAATAGTTATAAACGGAATTTATATAATTCAGTTTTTGAACCTACAAATCAAATCGAACAGTGTATAGCCAATAAATGGGGGAATTATTATACCAATGATAAAGGTTTTTTGAAGGAAACGCAAAATTTATTAAAAAATTATAAAAATACCGTGTCTTTTGAAAATAATACTGAATTATGTGAGAATTGCTATAATTCTTGCCAAGACATAACAAGCGACAATGGATTTATGGAGAAATATCAATATATTGATTTACCATACCTTAAGAAATATAATAACGATGAAATTTGCATGCAAATGTTATCGATATTTAATCTGGCCAACCCAGTTTTAAGTTTATTGGCGCCGGTTATATTATTATTACTACCTTTTTTTATTATAAAATTACAGGGACACAAGATAACATTGAACTCATATTTCGAACATCTCAAGCAAGTATTTAGCAACCATATATTAGGACAATTCTTTAATGGTTTTTATGAAGCGCCAGTATCAACTAAAGTATATCTATTGATTAGTATTGTTTTTTATGTGTTTCAAATGTATAATAACGTAATTAGCTGTGGTAATTTCTATAAAAACGTAAAATATATACATGAAAAAATATTTAACATAAGAGATTATATAACTAATTCTATCAATAATTTCAAAAATTTATTGAAATATACATCTAATCTAATAACATATGAAAAATTTAATACACAATTAAATGATAATTTAGTTATTTTAAATAATTATTTATCGATGTTGAAAAAAATTAATATCTATCAAATAAGCGTGAAGAAAATATTTGAATTGGGACATCTAATGAAATGTTTTTACAAATTACATAACGACCAAGGTATAATTGATTCTTTATATTTTTCATTTGGATGTAATGGTTATATTCAAAATATATTAAACATACAAAAACAGATTAAAAACGATACTATTCACTTTTGTACCTATATTGATAACGATAAAATAACAACTTTTAAAAACTCATATTATGGTCAATTATTAACCCAACCAATTAATAATATTGTAAAAAATACATACAAATTAAACAATAATTTAATTTTAACCGGACCAAATGCAGGTGGTAAAACAACATTACTAAAATCATCTTTATTTAATATTTTACTGTGCCAGCAATTAGGCGTTGGTTTCTTTGATGCAGCAGATGTTAAAATATACGATTTTATACATTGTTATATTAATATACCAGATACATCCAATCGCGATAGTTTATTCCAAGCCGAGGCAAGACGATGTAAGGAAATTATAACTATAATAGAAAATAATAATGATAAGAATCATTTCTGTGTATTTGACGAACTATATAGTGGTACTAACCCAGACGAAGCAATTTCAAGCGCATCCGCATTGTTAAATCACATTAATAAAAAAAATAATGTAAATTACATTTTAACAACTCATTATCATAAATTATGTAAAAAACTTGATAAAAGTGTAGCAAAAAACCATCATATGGAAATAGAGAAAGACGAAGACACAGGAGACTTTAAATGCACTTATAAAATTAAAAAGGGAGTCAGTAGGGTTAAGGGGGGATTGAAAGTATTAAAAGATTTAGAATATCCCGAAGAAATTATCAAAAATATAGAAGATATTGCTTAGTCGGTATCAGTATATAATAAACTAGAAATACCAATTAGAATAAGTAATATAGAAACACTTTGCTTGCCCGATAAATAATGATTGAAACTGACAGCAGAAATTAAAGACAATAACAGAATTAATACACCAGAATGTATTGTTCTTGGTATACCTGGATTGCTTAAATATTTACAAGCGTCCCAGTAAAATAAACTTCCGGCAAAAGTAAAAATAGACATTAAAACTATAATTATTATTGTAGTATAAGGAATCGATTCTTTATGATATTTTTTACCGAAATAATAAGGCATAGCAACCATTCCACAAATAATAAACCAAACAGCTACAAATAAATCTGGTTTTAGATTTGAACAATTAGAGAATTTATAAAGCAATTCGATAATTACAAAAAACAATGCACTGAAACCGGCTAAATATGTGTATTTCATACTATAGTAATAAAATATAATAATTATATTCGTTAAACATTGTTAAAAAAAATGTAATTAAAATTTAATGATTTCGTTATTAAATTTTATAGATACAGGATTTATAATTACTTTAGGACTGTTATTATTAATATCTGGAGCAGTAATGTTATACTGTTATAGACGATTAAATATGCTCGAGAACAGTATTATCGACCATGGTAAAATTTTACAGAATTTTATTATGAATTATAACAACCAAGTTTTTACCGGACGGCAAAATCAAGATAGTGATTTAAATAATTCGAAAGTGCGATATGGTTCCATGAATGAAACTAATAAAGATAATCATGTGGAAAAAATAAGAGTATCGGACGACGAACAGAGCGATGGATATACCGAGAGTGAGAATGATAGCGACACAGACAGCAACAGTGATGGCGGGGAGAATGACCACGATAATGATACTTCTTACCCAACAACAAATACTATCGTTGAACTTGAATCCGAAATTATAAGTGACGACGTGAAAACTAAAAATTTAAATATTAACGAAAATTTATTTAATGGTATTAAAATTCTCAAGGACACGTCCATGGCCGATATTAATATCCCAATTACGAATAATTTACAAGTGGATTCGGTACAATTGGATTTACGGCATTTAGTTGGCAAATTACCTCTTCATTTGGACGCACCTCAAAGTGAAACAGGTGAAAAAAAAAAATATATAAGGCAAAAAGTTGACGAGTTAAGAAGTTTAGTAGTTACTAAAAATTTAACAGATAATGAAAGCGCCCAACAAATGAAAAAAAATGAACTATTGAAACTATTAGAATAAATTCTAAATATAAAAAATATTTTCAAAATATATAAAATGAGTTGGGGCACTTCTTATAATGGTTCGGATAACATACATTTTAATTTCCCTCCTATTATGGATGATGGTAGAAATTTTTCTAATTATGAATCCGGTGCTGGTTTAGACAATAAATTAAAAGAGACTGCTAATATCAGAAACAATAGTGATTATAGAAAATATCTACAAATCAATGCAGATTCTATAATTAAAAACAATCAATTAACTGCATGCAATGAGTGTTGTGCCACTCCGTTTTATTCTAATAAGACTAACAATATGACTACTACCAAGCCGTATATCTTTGATTCTATTTTATCTGATAATCAACCTTATGGGTATGAATCAAGTGATTTAAAAAATATTTTTATTTCAAGGCAAATGCTTAACGCGCAACTACATGCTCCCAGATTTAAAATACCTACCAATGAAATAAAGTGATATTTATTTTTAATATTAAAAATAAATATTATCTCCCGTTATATTATAAACTATTAATATGTCGGTAATAGATGGATTAATGTCTCCGTTGGGTAAGGAACACTGTGGGGTGTATTACACATTTGCCCTAATTGCTCTATTTTTTGCGGTAATTGGGGTATTCGGTGGTATTATTCAGTGCTTTGACAAGAAAACCAGACCTACTGGTATATATTTAATCTTAAATTCTCTTACTATGTTCTTCACATACTACCTATACAGAATTATGTATTCAATGTGTGACAAAATATTGTAAACAAGATAATAATATAATAATAATAAATAAACATTAATTATTTATTATTATACATGAAATTATTAAGTATTGATATTGGTATTAAAAATCTTGCATTTGCTATTTTAGAACAAAATGAAGACACCGAACAATTTACGATACGTAAATGGGATATTATTAATTTATGTCAGCAAATACCTGCCTGTTCTTTTTGTAACAAACCCGCAAAATATTCAAAAAACGGTGATTATTTTTGTAAAATTCATACACGAGACAATAAATATAAATTGCCCACTATAGAAACCGTGGGACTATCCAAGAAAAGTTTAAAAAATGTAATTTCCATAGCAGAAGACTATAATATTGAATTTAAAAAAAAAATAACCAAACCGGAATTGGTTGAATTAATCCAAGAACATATTAAAAATACTTGTTTTAATACTATACAGAATATAAGTGCGAATGATATATCATTAATAGATTTAGGCATTAATTTAAAAACAGAATTAAACAAACTATCTACCACAATACACCTTGGTAGTATTGATATGATATTATTAGAAAATCAAATTAGTCCAATCGCCAATAGAATGAAAACACTACAGGGTATGGTTACCCAATATTTTATTGACCATGGTAATCATAATATCAAATTTATGTCCGCCACGAATAAATTAAAACCTTTTTCTGATAAAAAAACAGAATATAAAGAGAGAAAACAATTAAGTATTCAATACACACAAGAATTACTGACCAGAAAGAATATGCTAAAAGATATGGACTATTTTAACAAAAACAACAAAAAAGATGATTTAGCAGATTGTCTATTACAAGGTATTTATTTTTTAACAACTTTTAATAAACTTGATATTTTTAGCGAAATTATAGTATAACCATAATATAAATATGAGTGGACAACCAGAATGTCAACCCGGCACTTTTACTATAACTAATTCCAATGATTTACAAAATATATCAGGCAAGAATATTTCAACCAGATTTAAGAATTTATCAGAACAAATAACAAAAGAATACGAAAGCAGAATATCAAATAAAAAATTTATTGATGACCCGACTGAAAACGCAGAACTAATAAAGAAAATAGAAAAGCTCACCCATTCGCTAACAACTAAAATAAATAATGAGGCAACAACGTCGTCACAAATAGTAATGGAGCCATATTTAACATTGATTTTTGAATTAATTGTTCCTGAAAATAAACCCATTAATGAAGATAAAATTTACAGATTAATTAAAACAGTAGATGCTTTATTAAATACTAAAGATGAAGGCAAAGAGGGGAAGGCGACGGCGGCGACGAAGGCAGCGGTGGACTCGGCGATGGCGGAGGCAGCGGAGACGGCGGCGGCGAAGCTGGAGGAGGTGAAGGCGGAGGCAGCGGAGACGGCGGAGGCGAAGCTGGAGGAGGTGAAGGCGGAGGCAGCGGACCAGAAAGGGCCGGTGCTGGAGGAGGTGAAGGCGGAGGCGATGGCGAAGGCAGCGGAGACGGCGGCGGCGAAGCTGGAGGAGGCGATGGCGAAGGCAGCGGAGGCAGCGACGGCGGCGGCGACGGGGGCGGCGGAGGCGGCGGACCAGAAAGGGCCGGTGAAGGCGGAGGTGGCGAAAATAGAGGCGAAAATAGAGGCGAGGGAGGCAGCGAAGGCGACCAAGAGGAAGCGGCCGGGCGTGGCGGCGGGGCCAAGGACGGGGAGGACGAGGAGAAAGACAAGCGGCGGGAGCGGCGCAAGGCCGAGCGGAGGCGGCGGGAGGACTGTGAGGATGAACCCGGACCTGATCCGATCCGACGCGTTTATTAAGAACCCGGTCCTGACCCGATCCGACGCGTTTATTAAGAACCCGGTCCTGACCCGATCCGACGCGTTTATTAAGAACCCGG
>JGI24540J26637_10000018_pt1 | contig 52717 bp, 61 predicted proteins | sample NorSeaMetagenome_FD_26637 | JGI IMG/M metagenome (IMG submission 26637)
TACAACGAGGCNTGTTNTTTTGCAGATGAGAATCTAGAAATAGAAGACAGGTTGAACCATGCAGCAAATGAATTAGAAATGACAAGAGAAGAATATAATAATCAATACATAAAACCACTACAGAAATTATGAGAACAACAGACGAAAAACATGGACTAAGATTTGAGAAAATCTTGAAAGGAAAGAAGGTAGACTCTTGCAGATACATGACAAGAGAAGAGGCAGACAAATTCGGTTGGTACAAAAGACCACTAGCAATAATGTTTACAGATGGAACGTACCTAGTATTACAATCAGATGATGAGGGTAACGATGGGGGTGCAGCATTCATTGGAGGAGGTAAAGAAGACCACACAATCTATACGATATGATGAGCAATTGTTGTGGCGCAGAGCCAAGTTACTTAAGTGACGAGAGATGTGGAGCTTGCCTAGAATGGGCTGAGTTTGACGAAGAAGATTTACCTATGGGAGAGACCTGTAGGAATGGTAAGCAATGGGCAAAATGCGATTGCTGTTAATTAATAAATACTAAACAGATGAATATAAATAGCAAAGGTACGTACACAATTAAAGGAGAGAAGTATGAAATAAGTATACGCTACTCATACTACTACAACTCAGGAACATACGAGCAGCCACCTGAAGAGGACATGGAGATTGAATCCGTAGACTTAAATGGAATGGACATTACAAATTTATTTTGGGACTACATAGAAGATGATGTATACTCAGAAGTAATAGAGTACGCAAGAGATAATAACTAAATAAATAAATCATGAAAACAGTATTTACAAATTCAGAAATAGTACATGCATTTAATTTGCAAAACCAAACCGAAGGCAGAACGTCAAACGGATCTATGTATTTCTATAACAAAAGAATATTTTCTTATGGCAATCACTATATATTGGGAGAGTTTATAGACTCAAACACAATAATGATAAACGACAGAGGGTACAGCAACACTACGAGCAGACATATAAGTTTGTTAAGTAGCGCAACTAGAGACAAGAAACAATTTTATATAACCGAAACAGATACAGATTTAGTTTTAGGTGAAATAAAAAATCTTCTAAAGTTATTGTCTCGCACTAGATTGAAGGCTAGTTACTATAACACCACCATAGACAGACTCTTTAAAAGTTACTTTGATTACATAGATTTTAAAAAGATGCGAACAAAGTCAAAAAAGAATCCGAAACATAGGGAGATATTAAAACTATTTAAAAGCTTCTATAGTAATAGTGAAGACCTATTAGAAGACATAAAGACACAGCTCAAAAAAGAAAAAGAGATAAGGGTTAAGGAGACACAGAAGAAGTTAAAAGACTGGCGCTTGTTTAAGACATCATGGTTTGTTAACAAAACAAATGAAGATTATTTAAGGGTAGATAGGAAGAACAATGTTATTGAGACATCACAGAATGTTAAGATATCTATAGACGAAGGCAAAAGACTTTTAAGACTTATCAAAGAAAAGAATATTGTAGGTCAAAGGGTAGACAATAAGTTTATTGTAAGGGCATTTGATAGCGTATTAAAAATAGGTTGTCACAACATAACAATAAAAGAGATTAACAGACTTAAACTATAAACATTAATCAATAAATAAATAAACAATGAAAGTAAAAATCGAACAACGTAGTGTATACCACAAGTTTGTAGAGTTGGAGATAGAAATACCTGACTCAGTTGACACAGATATGATTGACGAGTATCTACTATCTATTGAAGACGAATGGATAGACGTGATAGACGACAAGATAAACCAATCAGAGTTTGTTCTTGGGACAGGATTATACGACCACCCTGGTCACGAGGATTCTGAGGCAGAGCATGAGTGGAGATACGAATGCGAAGAAAGAAAAATAGGAGGACATTTATAAACAATTAATAATTAAATTATGAAAGTAGAATATTGGAACTCACCTTATCAAGGTGCTAAAAGTGAGTTAGTAAGAACAGAAGACTGGCCTGACACAGATGAATCATTTGCGCAGTATTATCAATTAAACAATAGATTAAAGTATTGTAACGGAAGTCATTACAAGTTTGTAAGTGATGAAGTACGCAGAAGATATACGGAAGAATTCTTTGATAAATACCACACAATAGAAAATTACTACAGAGGTGGGATAGTAGATTAATAATCAATTAAATAAATAGAGTTATGACTGAAATGGAACAAGAAAAAAGAGCAAGTCTTCACGCAGATGTGATGTTGCGTAGAGCATTAGACTTGAAAGCGAAAGACAATAAAGTAATAGCAGAATTTATGGGGGTAGTATTCCATGATGACGAGAATCAATACTACAACGCAGATGGACTGCACATAGGTAATACACTACAATACCGCACTTCATGGGATTGGTTGATGCCTGTAATAGAGAAGATATACCAATTAGGATTGGACAATGAAAGTGCTTTGTTAGTTAGGGATGCGGTAGCAGAGGCTAACCTTGACAGCACATACCAAGCAGTAGTAGAATTTATTAATCAATTAAACAATTAAATTATGGGAGCAACAAACATTCATTACGAAGCAAGTAAAAAGCAGTACAAATCAGCAAGAGAAGCATACCAATCCTTAAGAGAAGAGGAGTCGTATGAGTACGGACACGATCCGTACAACGGAACAATTACTACATGTTCATTAGAGGGTAAGATATCCGAGCCTAAAGATGACGATGCTTATGACGAGGCACTAGACAACGTAGACAAGAGAGAGTGTGTGTATTATGAGACAGACAAACACTATGTATTCATTGGATGGGCCGCATGTTAAATATAAATAAATAAATAAAAGAAAAAATGGAAAACACAATCAATTTTAATTTAGACGAAATGGGCAGTTTAGATATTGCCTCAATGAACAAAGTAATTGACGCATACGAAAACATTCCTTCAAGTGACAAATATATAATGTATGGAGGGACAGGTTTCAATACTAGTTCAGGCTATGTTTATATAGCTTTAGAAAACGGAGTTTCAATTTGTTCTTGCTTTAACCAGTCAGTTGATTATCTTGTGACTGATTACGATACAGGTGAGGAACAATTATTTGACACATACGAAGAAGCAATCGAAGAGCTTGAAAACATTAATCAATAAATAATGGAAAGATTAAAAAAATGGTCAGCATCAGGTATCTCAGCATACCTGACTGAAAACTATGGTGAGTCAAGACATGACTGCCGTTCATTAAAGAGGGCGTGTGAGATAGTAGCAAAGAATCATCACGTAGACCCTACAGATTTGTTTCATTTTCTTATAGAGAATGAGCCTGTGCAGGGGTTATACTTGCATAGCTATGGATTTCATACACGAACAGGTAGGGGTATAATACGTGAGATTAGCTATACGTATGATGAGTTGAACGATGAATAATATTGTTCACACTCATCTTAAAGTTAATGAAGTGAGTCAATAATAATCCTTAGTTGTCGCTAATGTAGGCCGTTGTAATGCTTAACAGTTAAAGTGTAGACTCACACCTATGAGAAAAGGTTTAATCATGCACAAATTACAATAAGACTGACAGGACGGAAAGACGCCCCTCCAAGGAGGTAACTTTAAATTTAATATATTATGCCGAATCATTGTTACGCACACATANCTGTGNAAAAANAGTACGAGAAAAAGTTAGAAGAGATAGCCAAAGTAGGGCTATGTAGNTACTACAGGCCAATGCCTGAAGAACTAGAACAGACCACTAGTCCGACTAGAGTAGTGACTGAGAAAGAATATGCAAAGCAAATGAAAGAAAACGAGACAGCTAAGCATAAGTCTTATCCAATCACAAAAGACAGAAGAGAATACCTAATAGATAAATATGGGTATGACAATTGGTACGATTGGGCTTATACCAATTGGGGTACAAAGTGGGGTTGTTATGACAACGAGTACCACGAGGGGCAGTATAGTTTTACCTCAGCATGGGGGCCGATTGATGATAGTATCATCTTAGAGTTTTTAGTCAAAGACATACCAACATTCAGTTATTCTTTTGAAGAGGAACAGGGTTGGGGTGCAGAGTTTGAATTTGAAGACGGAGAAGAAACTCATGGATTTGAATGGGACTTACCTGATTGGGAAGACACAGATAATGATGAGATATATTATCTTTCACACAAATATCAAAATGGTGAGGGAATACATCTCAAAGGATATTATCTAGATGGAAACCTTCAAGAGTATTTAGGAGACAACTTTGAAGAAGCAGTTGAAGATATTAGTAATAAATTAAACTAAATAAATATATGAATGTACTATCATTATTCGATGGCATGTCCTGTGGACAATTAGCCCTCAAGAATCTTGGTGTAAAAGTAGACAACTACTATGCATCAGAGATTGACAAGTATGCTATAAAAATAGCAAAGAAGAACTTCCCTGACATGATTCATGTTGGGGACGTTACTCAGGTAGAATCCAAACACTTTGGTGCTGATGGATTTGACACAAAGATAGATCTTATTATGGGTGGTAGCCCATGTCAAGGATTTAGTCGAGCAGGTAAGAACCTCAACTTTGATGACCCTAGGAGTAAGTTGTTCTTTGAGTTTGTCAGGTTGGTCAAGGAACTTAAGCCTAAATATTTTCTGTTAGAGAATGTAAAGATGACAAGGGAACACAGAGATACTATATCAGATGTGTTAGGTGTTGAAGCAATATACATAGACTCAGCACTTGTGTCTGCACAGACCAGAAAGAGATACTATTGGACAAATATACCCTACATCTTTGGGCCTATCAATCAACACGTAATCCTTAAAGATATTATTCAAACCGAAGGAGAGCTTAAAGGTTCTACTGTTGATGAGAGAATGGTAACCAACAAAGGTAAAGCGTATTGTCTTACAGCAAGATACGATGGTGCTGTATGGTGGAACAGCATAGAAAGAAGTCAACGCACTATGATTAGGATAGAAGACAAGGTATGTTTTCCTGAAGCAACAAAGAAAGGATACGCTGCCGTAGGTGTTGGAGAAGGTCTAGACTTATCTTATCCTACTAGCACAACTAGAAGAGGTAGGGCGTTGATAGAGAAAGCTCATTGCCTCACTACCATATCACCCAATCAGGGTATCATCAATGAGAAATACAATTGGAGAAAGCTCACACCTATAGAATGCGAGAGACTTCAAACTGTGCCTGACAATTATACAGAGGGCGTGTCAAACGCACAACGATATAAGATGTTGGGTAATGGGTGGACAATTAAAGTAATCGAACATATATTAAAAAACCTAGAGATATGAATTTACTAACACAAAACAGCAAGTTAAAGAAGACAAGTAAAGCCCTCAGTTTGAGGGTTTTTAATTTTGGAATACCTGCATACAAGTCAGCAAGTGGGAAGCTTACATGCCCCATGGCTGACGAGTGTGTCAAGTTCTGTTATGCAAAGAAGGGTGCGTACATATGGAGTAATGTGCAGCCTGCATTTGAGAAGAGATACCAATTAAGTAAGACGCTAGAGTTTATTGATGCAATGAATGCAGAGATAAAGAAGAAGCGTCCTGATTATGTCAGGGTACACGATAGTGGTGACTACTATTCACGTAGCTATCTAGCTAAGTGGATAACGATTGCTAAGGCTAATCCAGAGGTAAGGTTCTATAGCTATACTAATATGGTAGACATGATGCACAAGGCTGAGCTTCCTAGTAATTATGACATAATATTTAGTGACTCAGGTAAACAGAAACACTTGATAGATAAGTCGGTTGATAGACACACACAGATCTTTGATACCAAAGACAACCTAAAGGAGGCAGGTTATGTAGATGCCTCAGACACAGACCTTTATGCAACCAAGTGGTTCAACGATACCAACAAAGTAGGGTTAGTGTTTCACTAATAGATACGGTAGCGTACCCAAAAAGATACGGTAGCGTACCCAAAAAATAGTTGCATAATAAGTAAATAAAACATAAATTTGGACATATGAAAAAACAAAAAGACATCATTGCTTGGTGGTCAGGAGGAGTTACTTCTGCTGTTACATGTAAGATATGTATTGACACCTATGGTAAGGGAAGGGTTAGGGTTATATTTATAGATACCCATAACGAACATGAAGACACATACCGATTCAAAAAAGACTGTGAAAAATGGTATGACATTAACATAGAAACCATTAGTAACATAGGGGGTAAGTATAAAAAAATTCAAGATGTTTGGATAAAACATAAGTCCTTAAATGTTGCTCATGGAGCTGTGTGTTCTTCTGAACTAAAAAGAAAAGCTAGAGAGAAATGGGAAAAGAAAAACGAGTATACATACCAGGCGTTTGGCTTTGATGTTGATGAGGTTAAAAGAGCTAAAGGAATGAAGCTCAATCACTCTAGAGCTAAACCTATATTTCCCCTGCTATTGCATTACTATTCAAAAAAAGACTGCATTAATATAATTCAAGATTCAGGTATAGAAGTTCCTGTAATGTATAAGATGGGGTTCTTAAACAACAACTGTTTCAAAACAGGTTGTGTTCAAGGTGGGATAGGCTATTGGCAAAAAATGAAAAGAGATTTCCCCAAGAAGTTTGAAGCTATGGGTGAGGTAGAACATAACTTAACAAAGCTTAAAGGAAAGCCTGTTACAATGCTTAAAGATCAGAGTAAAGGAGGTGGATTAGTATTTTTAAAACCTCATCCCCAATACCCAGACGTAAAGGATATAACAATGATGAGGGGTAGAGAACCCAAGCCATTGTTTGAGTGCAACGGTTTTTGTGGGGTAAATGATTTAGAAGAAAGAAAGCCTGAAGAACAGGATATAAACTACCAAGTAAACCTATTTGATTCTATTGATGAAGTAAATAAAAACAAAAAATAGTTGCATAATAAATAAATAAATAGTAAATTTGTAAATCACAATTTAATTTAATATATATGGGAAAATCAAAAGAAGTGTTCAACCGAGAACGTGAACGACAATCAGAAACATTAGCATCATTTATTGATGATGAATACCAGGCTGCTGAGTATCATCACAACCAACAACGCTTAGTATTGAATGAGATATTCACAGCGTGGGGTGATATATTTGGGGTTAAAGAAACTAAGTTTAATTTAACAAAATCTAAAAATGAAAAGAGGAATATTTAATAAGTACGTAAAGCTCTTATGTAAAGAGATAGGTATATCTGAAGAAGAATTGTTCAAGAAGAGCAAGGCAGGTAAGGTGTCTTCTGCAAGATTTATATTGTATTCAATGTGTTATCAAAGACCTATGAATATACTTCAGATTTCAGACCTTATGTCAGAGAGAGGGTACACAACATCAAGACAGACAATTGAATACGGCATTTCTAAAATAAATAACGAAGCCGATCCTGATGTTCAGGAGTTTATATCTATCGCTATTCAAAAATATAATCATATCGCAGTATGAGTTATAGTATTCAAGAAGTATGGGAACAAGCAACTAAGTTACACAAGGCTTGTAATATGAGTTACCAGAATCAGGAAGCTTACATGTACAGAGGGGTTAAGATTGTCAAAATTGAGAATGATATTAAAATATATACCACAGCAAATGCTAGGTATGCGTATCACGAAATGAGCGACAGTCAATACCTCTTGTTCCATGAGCTTGGATATAAAGAAGGAGTTCACGCTGTAGTAAAAAAACAGTATGAAGGTAAGATTGATTTGATTAATAAAAAGATAAAGACAGAGATTAACACTAGGAATAATAAGAAACATTATGATTCCTTAAAATTAAAAAGAGAAACATTAATTAATAAATTTAGTAATTTAAAATAAGTAAACATGGGAAACACACAATCAACATTCAAAGAACTTACATCAATCAATGTAAGAGACAAGGTAGAAAAGAAGGGAAGATTTGACTACTTGTCTTGGGCTTACGCCTGGGCAATCGTAAAGGATAAATATCCTAGCGCCAACCGAACAGTATATGAGTCAGACCACACAGGTCTTAATTACTTTACAGATGGCAATACAGGTTATGTTAAGGTAGGTATAACGATCAATGATGTTGAACACATTGACTATTTACCTATTATGGGACACAACAATCAATCGTTAAGTGTAGATAAGATTTCTTCGTTTGCAGTTAACAAAACTATTCAACGTAGTACCGTAAAGGCTATTGCTATGCATGGGTTAGGGTTGTCATTATGGGCAGGTGAAGACTTGGCTGACATTAGTGAGACTGCACCAAAGAAAGTAACAACCTCAGAAAAGAAGCCTACATTAAAAAAGACACACGCTAAGTGGAATGATGTAGTGAACTTTGTAAAATCCAATAAGAAAGAAACGTTTGCCTCTACAATAGCTAAGGTAGAGCAGAAGTTTACGTTATCAGTAGCAATCAAAAAAGACCTTTCGAATTATGCAAAGTAATATTATAGAACAACTCAGAGACGATAGTAATTACTATGGTAAAGTTGGTCAGCAATACTTATCTAATTCAGATATTTATAGCTTACTTAAAAACCCTAGAAAATTCAGACACAAAGAAAAAAGCCTACCCTTGTTAGAGGGTGGATATTTTCATACGGCTATGTTAGAACCAGTTAAGTTAGATACATATAGTATAATGGATGTATCTAGTAGAGCCACTAAAGGTTTCAAAGAATACATTAATGACAACAATCTAGATCCATACGATGTACTGCTTACAAAAGAAGTAGAGAAGATTAACACGTGGGTTGATGCTATGAAGTCTAACTTTGAAATGTATACAGACATATACGCAGAAGGTAATGAGTATGAGAAACCTGCTATTGCTACTATCTTTGGTATGGAATGGAAAGGTAAGGCAGATATCGTTACAGATACTAAGGTTATTGACATCAAAACATCAGGAAATGCCGATAAGTTTAAGTGGAGTGCTAACGATTACAACTACGACAGCCAAGCATATATATATGAACAGCTGTTCGGTAAGCCTGTAGAGTTTTACATTATAGATAAAACTACATTGAAACTTAAGATAGCTAAGCCATCTCCTGAGACTATACTGAGAGGTAGAGAAAAGGTATTGAAAGCTATTGAGGTATACAAGACTTTCTTTGCTGAAGACTCAGCAGAAGACATTACACAATACATAGAGCGTGAAGAATTTTAAATTGTTCACACTCATCATAAAGGAGTCAGATGCGCTGCTCCAACTCAGCGCTCAACATTAATACTAATAATATGTCACAAGACAAAGTATTTGCAGACGGATTTCTTTTCAAAAGAAGAGAGAACGCACCAGAGTTCGTAATTGGTAACATCAGCGTAAAAGTTGAAGAAGCCGTTGCGTTTTTAAATAACAATCAAAAAAATGGATGGGTAAACCTCAACGTGCTGAATAGCAAGGGAGGTAAACCATACATTGAACTTGACACTTTTGTCCCTAAGAAACAGACTAATGGCGTGGACACAGCTCCTAACCAAGCACCTGTTCAAGAGGCAGATTTACCATTCTAAATACCATGTTGATAAGGATTAGGGGCCTCAAAACCCCTTTTCTTTTCAATTATCAATGTCGGAAATGTCAATTATTTCCCTTAGATATGGCAAATCAAAATAAATTTAATATAATTATATAAAAGAGTATATAGTAAAACAAAATCGACATGGAACAAAATCAAGTTACTATATTTAGAAACATAAAAGACACCTCTACTCCTTTCTTNAGGGACATAGAATCTATACTGATAAGGATAAAAGAGGGAACTTCTAAAGACTTAATAAAACAAATACGTTCTGAGAAGAACAAGGAAGTGAGGCAAGAGCTTAAGAAAAATCTACCTGCAATATGTTTTTCAGGAATGTTTAACAAGAGAAACGATGATAGTATAACTCAGCATAGTGGATTTATATGTCTTGACTTTGATGGATACAAGACAAAGAAAGATATGATGTCTGAGAAAGAACGACTATCAAAAGATCGTTATGTATATTCAGTATTTATATCACCAAGTGGTAATGGACTAAAAGCTTTAGTTAAGATACCTAAAGAACCCAACAATCACAAGAACTACTTTATATCATTAGAGAGGTATTACAATTCAGATTACTTTGATAAGACAAGTAAGAATGTATCCAGAGTATGTTATGAATCTTATGACCCACTAATATACATAAATCTTAATTCTAATTTATGGGATAAGATTGAAGAGCAAGAGTATAAGGTTGTTGACAAGTATTCATCAAGACCTACAATACCTGTTACTGATGAAAATAAGATAGTAGATATTCTTATGAAGTGGTGGACTAAGAAGTTTGGTATGATAGATGGAGAAAGAAACAATAACATCTACATACTAGCAGCTGCTTTTAATGACTACGGAGTAAGCAGGTCTTTATCAGAATACATTATGAGTCAGTTTGAAAGTTCTGATTTTACAATGAATGAAATTAAAACCACTATTAATTCAGCTTATGCTCAGACTCAAAACTTTGGCTCTAAGTATTACGAGGATGAAGATAGGGTTAATCAAGTACGGATGAAGCTCAAACGTGGAGTATCAAAAAAAGAAATCCGTCTTCAATTATCTGAATCCCAAATTGAAGACGCTGTAATTGATTCTGTTATCACCTCTATTGAAGAGGATGAAAGCGAAAAACGTTTTTGGAACAAGAATGACAAAGGGGTTATAACAATTGTACATTATTTGTTTAGGCAATTTCTAGAAGATAATGGGTTTTATAAGTACAGTCCAGAAGGTAGTAAGCATTTTATTTTTGTTAGGGTAACTAATAATCTTATAGACCATACTAATGAAGAAGAGATTAAGGATTTTGTACTTGGTTATTTGGAAGACCTTGATGATATGTCTGTATACAATTACTTTGCAGACAAAACTAGATTCTTCAGGGAAGAGTTTTTATCCTTACTAGGTACAGTTGATGTGTACTTCATAGAAGATGATAAAGATACTGCCTATCTGTATTACAGAAATTGTGCAGTTAAAGTAACTAAGACTAAAAAAATAACAATAGATTATTTAGATCTTGGAGGCTATGTTTGGAAAGACCAAGTTATTGATCGTGACTTTGATATGTGTGATTCTTTTAATTGTGATTACAAAACATTTATTAATAACATATCTGGTGGAGATAAGCAGACAATATTATCAATGAGAAGTACTATAGGGTATATGTTACACGCATATAAGAACTTATCGTATTGTCCTGCAATTATACTGAACGATGAAATAATATCTGAAAATCCTGAAGGAGGTACAGGTAAAGGTTTGTTTATGAATGCACTATCTCAAATGAAAAAGCTTGTCACCATTGATGGTAAGTCTTTCAACTTTGAGAAAAGTTTTGCATATCAATTGGTAAGCGCTGACACTCAGATACTATGCTTTGACGATGTAAAAAAGTATTTTGACTTTGAAAGATTGTTTAGTGTAGTAACTGAGGGTCTTACATTGGAAAAGAAAAACAAGGATGCTATCAAAATTCCTTTTAGTAAGTCACCTAAAGTTGCTATTACAACCAACTATGCTATTAAAGGTAGAGGTAATTCATTCGCCAGGAGAAAATGGGAACTTGAATTTGCTCAGTTCTATACTAAAGACTTTACACCATTGGTTGAGTTTGGTAGACTATTATTTACTGAATGGGATGAAGATGAATGGTGTTCATTCGACAACTATATGATTGAGAATGTTATGTTCTATCTCACCAAGGGATTGATTAAAGGTAACTTTAAAAATCAGACAGTAAGAAACTTAGGTGCAGATACATCTCATGAGTTTGTTGAATGGTGTGGGTTATTTGACAATGAATATAAGAATGAATTGATTCGATTCGATGAAAAGATATACAAGAATGAATTGTATATGGATTTTATTCAAGACAATCCAGACTTTGCGCCTAAAGCTAAACGAACTATATCTAGAACAGAGTTTTATAGATGGTTGAAGTCATTTGCAGTATTCAAAACAGATATAATACCTGATGAAGGTAGAGATTTGAATGGCCGTTGGATTATATTTTTAACAGATAAAAAAAATACTAAGAAAGATGAAGGACAATTGGAGTTTTAACGAAAACCTTAAGTGGTGCATAGATAATGACTTTCAAGTTTACATACAGCCACTAGATAATAGTGGTAGATGTAAGATTGCAATTAGGAAGGGGGGCATATCTACAGATGGTAAGCCTTCCAAATATTGTAAAGAAAAAGGATTAACTTTATACAGTAAAGAAACATTAGGTTCTGTTGAGTACAAAACACAAAAAAAAGCAACAGAAAATCTTCCTAAAGTATATCTTTATTTAAGACAAACACATGGAGGAATTTGATCATTTTGATGAAATACATTACGGAATGCTTAATTCCTATGACATAGTTGTCTATAAAGTGCCTTTTTCTGAGCTTTCATTTTCAGACTATAGCTTTTTCATTCACGACATAACGAAGCCCATCACAACAAAAGTTGTTGATGATTTGATTATGTATTTTGAAGAGTTAGAGGAATATGAAAAATGTCAAGTACTAACAGAAATAAGACACGAGTATGATACAATTTAGAGACTACCAACAAAACATTATAGATAATGGTACAGAAGTTTTATTAACTAAGAAATTTCTGTATCTATCTATGGAAGTAAGAACAGGTAAGACACTTACCTCTCTAGGAATTTTAAATAAAATGATGAGTGTGAACAGAGCATTGTTCATCACGAAGAAGAGAGCGATAAGCTCAATAGAATCTGACTACAATTTATTGAAGCCAGGCTATGAATTACAAGTAATCAACTACGAGTCACTTCACAAGATCGACCAAGGGGGTTGGGATGCTATAGTTTGTGATGAAGCACATGGGATGGGTGCTTTTCCAAAGCCAAGTAAAAGAGCTAAAGCTGTATCTGAACTTATTAGAAGAAACAAACCATATGTTATATTGCTTTCAGGTACACCAACACCTGAATCTTATAGTCAAATGTATCATCAAGTATATGCCATTCCAAATAATCCATTTAATAAGTACTCTAACTTTTATAAGTTTGCTAGTGATTATGTAACAGTTACTACCAAAAGAATAGGTGGGTTTATGGTAAATGATTATTCTGATGCTAAGGAGACCATAATTGATGATATGAATCCTTATACCATCTCATACACGCAAAAGGAAGCAGGATTTGAATCTTCTATAAAAGAAAAGATTTTGTTTGTTGATGCTCCTGAGAGTTTAATGGTTATGTGTTCTAAGTTAAAGAAGCTTCTTGTGCTGGAAGGTGAAGATGAGGTTATACTTGCGGACACGAGTGTAAAGCTTATGCAGAAGCTGCATCAAATGTATAGTGGTACAGTTAAGTTTGAAAGCGGCAATTCTATGGTGTTGGATTTGTTTAAAGCTCAATACATATATGATAATTTTTGTTGTAATAAAGTAGGAATATTCTATAAGTTTAAGGAAGAGCTTAATGCAATTAAGAAAGTCTATGGAGATAATATATGTACAGACCTTGATGAGTTTAATACTACAGAAAAATCTATAGCATTACAAATTGTTTCAGGTCGAGAGGGTATATCTTTGCGCAATGCTAAGTATTTAGTATATTACAATATAGATTTTAGTGCGACTAGTTATTGGCAGTCTAGAGATAGAATGACTACAAAAGAAAGACTTGAGAATGAAGTGTTTTGGATTTTTACAGAAGGAGGAATAGAAAGCAAAATATACAAAGCAGTAAGTAAAAAGAAAAATTATACTTTAAATCATTTCAAAAGAGATTTACTAACTTTAAATTAAATAATGAGAACTAAAGCAGGTAAATTTAGACAAGATAGTTATGATGAAAATGATAAGTTTGCAATTAATAAAATACAAAAATACTTATTAAAAAAGAATTTCATTATAGAAGAAAAAGACCAGGAAGATTTTGATATAGATATAATTGCACATAAAGATGGATTAAAATATAGAATAGAAGCAGAAGTTAAAAATACTTTTTTTACTAATTTAGATAGCTTTCCATTTAATACAGTTTCTTTTTTAGGTAGGAAAAAAAAGTATTCTAATGAAGGATTATTTTATTATTTTCTGTTGTGTAAAAAAAACAATTCATTTTTATATTGTACAAGTGATATTATTTATCAAGAAAAGTATAAAGAAATAAAAGAAGTTAACACAGTTCACCGTTTTGGAACTGATGTATTTTATAGAGTACCAAAGCAATTGTGTAACTTTAGAACTTTTAATCAATGAAGTTTATAAAATTTTTATTAATTTGGATTAGCCAAAACCTAGCAATACCTTTTTGGGTAGTCGGACATATTCATTTATCAATACACGATTTTCATGATGTAATTGAGATATGTTCATCACTTAGCATGAATCTAATAGTTTTTATAGGTTTTATGTATGATTATGAAAGCCAAGATGACTGAACAACAAATACAAGCTAAAAGAATTAAAGAGTTAGAAGCTGAAGGTTACTATGTAATCAAGTTAGTTAAAACTAATAAGAATGGTATACCTGATCTTATAGCCATACCACCTAATTGTGGTGTGATATTTTCAGAAGTAAAAAAGCCAAAGGGCAGGGTGTCTGCTCTACAAGAATATAGACTAAAAGAATTAGAAAAACATGGATGTAAAACAGAAGTATACAGAGGAGGAATTTGAAATAGATGAATTTTTTATTGAGCAAATGCAACAATTTAAAAGCCCAGCATCAATAAGAATTGCAAGCTTAGTTGATAAAATGTATGGTATTGAATCAACTAATGGACAGATGAGAAATAAAACAGGTCACGTGCATCTAGATAATGATGAGCCTGTATTTTTCGCTATAGATTACTATAGAGATGATGAAGGGCCTATTGTCCTTATGGATGTATATAACATAGAGGTAGACCAATATCTAGATTCAATTAACGCTAACATTAATATAAAATGAGAAGATCAGAACTATTTGACTATGTTATAGATGCTGTTGAATATTCTTCAGGTCTTGGAAATATTAAAGAAAAGACTAGACAACGAGAATATGTAGACGCTAGAAGAATAGCATACCATATACTAAGAAGCCTACATGGTTTACCCTTTCAGGTTATAGCAAAAGAGTTTAATAAAAATCATGCATCTGTTATTCATGGAATAAAAGACGTAGACTTTTTAATTAAAACAGACCCTTTTTTTAGAGAGACTTACAATAAGGCTATTAAGCAACTTTCTATGGGAAACTTTAGGAAAGAACAAATATTAAAAGAAATAAAAGAATTACAAGAAGAGTTTTTAACAATAAATTAATAAATATGGAATATAAATATAATGATATTGAAAAAGTTTTAGAATTTAAAACCTGGTCAAACAAACGAAAAATAGATGAACTATTTAGAATTGATTGCGAAATGTATACAAACCTGGGTACAGATTCCACAAAAACAGAGCGAGAAAAGGTAAAAGCCAAGTCCAAAGCTATTTACAGGACTGTAGCAAAAATAGACCCAAAATGTGGAAAACACTTGTTGTTTAGTATGGACTATTAGTTTTTATGTGTATAACTTTATTATTTCTTTTAAGTAAATATTTGTAGCTTACAGAAACACAATTACAAATGTCAATACACAAAAACAGTCGAAACTCAATAAACTTTATTAATTTGTTAATGAAAAGCATTAACAATCTAACCGATGACATCTACGAATCATTGATGGATGAGGATTATACTTCTTTAAACTCCAGCATCAAAGAGCTTCAATCTGTTTTGCGTGAAACGCAAAAATTAACAGACGATGAAATATAGACCAAGATTAACAGAGCGAGAGAATGACATAATTCAAAAGGATAGAGCTTTACAAAAAGAATGTAAAGCAATGGGTATTCCAATGAAAGATGTAGACCACTATTGGCACAAAGGAAAACACTTTTCTCTTCACGTAAAAAATAAAGGAGTATCACCAGAAGAACTTAGAGATGATATCATCAAGGCAATGGATAAACATTCGCCTTCTTACAAGAAAATAAAAAGAACTAAAAGCGAGAACGGACACTTGTTAGTTATTGATCCTGCAGATATTCATATAGGAAAGTTAGCTACTAGTTTTGAAACAGGTGAAGATTATGATTCACAAATAGCAGTAAAGAGAGTTAAGAAAGGTGTTAAGGGTATACTTCAAAAGTCAAACGGATTTAAAATAGATAAGATACTTTTTGTTGGGGGTAACGACATACTTCATATAGATACACCTAAGCGTGTTACTACAGCAGGAACTCCTCAAGATACTCATGGAATGTGGTATGAGAATTTTCTTACAGCTAAAAAACTTTATGTAGATATACTAGAAACATTAATAAGTGTTGCGGACGTACACTTTGTATACAATCCAAGCAATCATGATTATATGTCTGGATTTATGTTATCTGATTCAATACAGTCTTGGTTTAGAAAATGTAAGAACATAACATTTGATTGCAGCATTGCTCACAGAAAAGGATTTATGTACGGACAAAACCTTATAGGAACTACGCATGGAGATGGGGCTAAGTTGGCTGACCTTCCATTAATTATGGCTAATGAGTTTTCTAAAGAATGGGCAGAAACAAAACATAGGTATGTTTATACTCACCACATACACCACAAGTCTAGTAAAGATTATCATGGAATTACAGTAGAGTCTTTACGATCACCAAGTGGAACAGACTCTTGGCATCACAGAAATGGATATGGAGTAGGTGGTGTAAAAGCAGTAGAAGGTTTCATACACTCCAAAGAACATGGTCAAGTTGCAAGACTAACACATATATTTTAATGATTAAACCAGAATGGCGATTTATGGACAAAGCAAGAGATAGAAAAGAAACTCCAGTATATACAGGGGTTTTAATGTACTTCCCTGATGCTATAAGAGAAATAGCTCAATGCAGTCACGCAGGACAACAACAACACAACCCTGACCTTCCATTACATTGGGACAGAGATAAGTCAGGAGACGAATTAGATGCCCTTACAAGGCACTTAATGGAATGTGGTACTGTAGATGCAGATGGAATAAGACACTCGGCTAAAGTAGCTTGGAGAGCCTTAGCTAACCTACAAAAAGAAATAGAAAATGAAAGAACACATAACAAGTCAAATTATTAAAGAAAAACTCAAGCCAAAGCCTAATTATAATTTAATAAGAAAGCTTCAGCAATTGTTAGATGAGCCTATAGAAAAATCATCAGAAGTCTAAATTTTTTAATTCATCTTCTAGTTTTTTTAATCTTCTACCACTAGGAGTTTTTTTAGAGTTTTTTCTAGCTCTAGATTTTTCAGCCTTTCTTTTTTTAAGAGCTTTTTCTCCATATATTATTTTAAAGTCTTCATCACTTAACTTTAAGTCTTGTTGTTTAGAAGCTTTTATATCAGACCAATTTTCAGCCATTAAATATCTTCTTATATCTTTATATAGTGGTAGTGGTACTCCTGCAAACTGACTAGCCTCCAAGGCAGTTCTTAGTGTAAGAAACTGAGCCGCTGCTCTGTCTGCAACTTTTTTATCTTTACTTGCCATTTTAGCAAGTAAATCGCCCATTCTTAATGCACTACTAGCTTGTGGAGCTAAAGGCCCTGAACCAATTCTTATTGCCGACTCTGCTACACCTTCTTTTTCTAGTTTTTGTTGGTTTATTACACTAAATATAATAGAATGTATATATGGGTTGTATCCTTTGCCATCTTTGTCTGACCACAAACCTAAAGATTCTCCATATTCCTCGTTTAATTTTTCAATACCTAGATTTATTGGAATCATAGGAAAGTTCCCTGTAGTACCTCTTGTTATCAAAGAAACTCCTGCACCTGCTAATTGTCTAGTGGTTAACTCCTCGTAATCTATATCATCTTTATCATCAAGACCTAACACTCCATTGAACATAGAAGCTAGTGCTTTGTACATAACAACGTACATACTCATTCTAGTCATGATTCCTGCTAATGTAGCACCTCCTTTAATAGCACCCATCTCTCCTTGTCCAACCATAGAGGCAACAGCTTGTCTAGCCGTTACAAATTCATTAATAGTAAACCTAGCCATATAAGAATTTATTGACTTATATAATATCAATCTTGCACCATCCTTATCTGAAAGTTGATTTTTTAATACACCACTAAAGGGGTCATTAGATGTTGCAGCTTGAGTAACTTTAGCATCCGCTGCTCTCTTAGCAGCTTGAATAGCATCTGCGTACTTAGTCATATAAGCTTCGTCATTCTTTGATATCTTATCTGCGTCCATGTCTTGACCAGTTTCCTGTTTAAAAACCTTAGCAAAAGTTCCAAAAAACAAAGGTCTTGAAATCATTTTATCAGGAGTACTTAATAAATTGTCTGCTAGAAACTCTGAACCATCGGCAAACTTTTTGCCAAATCGACCTGCATATTCAAGGCTGCTTTTAATATTACTACCACTAGCTCGTTTACTTCCCTTTTTGTTTCTAACTACACCAGCTTGTTCAGATTTAGAACCTCCTAGTATTTCTGACCCCCAATTTTTAGTTACAGTTGTAGACCCTACATTTTCTGCAAAAGATAATCCGTTTTGCATTAAAGATAAATTTGAATATTTTCCTAACCCTAATGCTAATTCTTTAGGAGCTGACATTAATCCAAATGTCAAGTTACTTCCAAGTTCTGCTACTGCTCTTGGAGCAGATGCTAGCGTACTATAATATCCAATCCTTCTTGCCATATCAAAGTACTTGCCTCCTATAACATCTGTACTAAAATTACTAGACAAAACTTTTTCAATAGATTCATCATACGCTCTTGACAAAGAAACAGTTGCTTCTATTACTTCTTTTGTGGCATTTTCTTGCTCAGAAAGTTTAGTTAATTGATTTAAGGCTTTTCTAGATGTTTGTATTTCATTTGTTAAATAATAATCCATACCTGTCATTCTTAAAGCTCTTAATGCTGTAGCGACAGGATCAAAATCAATTGCCTTTGCTCCTGGAGTTCTGCTTATAGACGATTTAGATTCAGTACTTGTTTTTGCATTTACGTATTCTTTTTGTGATATTAATTGTTTGTCTAACTTATCTGTCGTAGCATCAACTTTGTGATGAACATAATTGTTTAATAAGTCTAGTTTGTTACCTCTTACAATAGTTGTGGCATAGGCTTGCTTGTCACCCAAAGCACCATAAATTTCTTGCATTATACCTATAGCTTTCATTACTTGTGGAGATAAATTTTGTTTCATCTTCTTAGTTGTAATGACTCCTCCTTCGCTATTCTTCGCTTTTATATCTAGTAGTATATCTATATCAGCTTGAGTATAATTACTTTTTGTTTTAGAATCGTTAAAGTTTTCTATAGTCTTGTCTATAAATTCATTTGCTTGTGCAACCCCTTTATTACCTGCGTTTGATTCGCTTTCTAAAGCTAGTAAATATGTTTGTATTTCAAACCTTCTTCTTACTGAAGAATTAGTTCCTTCTTTATAAGTAGGAGCTATTATCTGCTCTACAGCATCAAGCTTATCAGTCAGTCTTCCTGACCAGGTTTTAAATTGGCTGTACTTTGTAGCTATTGGTTCAAAACTATTATTTCTTATAGTGTTGTTTTTATAGTTTCCAAAAGCATTATCTACTGCAGATAAAGGATTAGTTCTCAGCATCTCTAATGATGTTGTAGAATTTGCTCCTCTACTCATAGCATTTTTTAAACCTGCTTTTATAGCAGCTTCTGCCCTGCTTTTAGCCATAGCTATTTTATTTTTAGTAGTTCCATATTTGTCTACTAAAGGACGCATGTCATAAGCCCTGCTATTTATTGACTGACCAAGTTTGTTTGCAGCGTGTGTATAATGACCATCATTTATATTTTCAAGACTAACTTCTAATAAATCTAATTGCTTACCTGTTAAACCAATTAGGTCGCTGTCTTTAATGTTTTGAAACACTTGAACACCACCTGCTTCTTTAGTTGTATTGTCAAGACCTTTCAAAGTTATACCTCTAGACCTAGATTTAATTTTTGTTATAATGGCCTGTCTATTTTCAGCAAATTTATTAGCAGCTTCTACAAGCTCTTGATTTTCATCAGTTTCTGCTGAGTTAATTTTATCTATAAGAGTTTGTAATGTAAATGAATCTAGTTTATCTAAGTCGTTTTCAATAAACTTAGAATCTTCTGATATTAAAGTTTCACCATCTACATCTTCATTAATAATTTTATCTACTATACTTTTTAAGCTTTTAGTTTCTTTGGTTTCAGTCTCTTCATCTGTATCTTGAATGTTTTCATTATACAAAGAATCAGCCATGTTTTGAGAATCTATTACTAACTGATCATCTAACTTTACATTTTGTTTTTTCTTAAGAAGATTACTTAAGAAATCATTATACCCATCTATGTTTTCACTAGTCAGGTTCTTAGTTGGAGTGTTTAGTATAGTCCCTAACCTAGATATAAGGTCTGGATTTAATCCATAGTCTCCTTTATTTAATCTTGTGGTTACTCTATTATTAAGCTTCTCTGCTTTCAAAAGTTTTGCTGCGTAATCAGCGTCATTAAATACTTTTTCTGAATACTCTATTAATTCTTGTACAGCCACTTGATTATCAAGATTAACGCTATTAACTTTGTTTATAACAGCTTTTGTTTGTGCTGCAGTAATAGTTCCCTTTTTACCTTTAGAATATATCTTTATCTGTTTATTAAGGTCTTTTCTTTTGGTTTTTAAATCTTGTTTACCTTCTCTGTTGGCCTTGTTCCACGCTTTCCAAAATCTTTTACGCTGAGTATTTTCTCCTTCTTGCTTTGCCTTATCAGTTCTAGTGGTACTCTTTATAGATTGTAAAATACCTTTATATGTATCAGCCGTTACAGTTTGACTATTTGTTTTAGCAATAGCTTCTACCTCAGCCTTAACCTCAGCTTCATTAGCAGCGTATAAATCTATCTGCTCATTTGAAAAATTAGTCTCTCCATTCGCTATCTTAGTAGCTAGTCTTCTTGTTTTAGATTTATCTTTCGGTGATTGTTTTCGTATTTCAGAAACTCTTCTATCTATGGCTTCTTGATTTTCTGAATAAAACTCTTGAGCCTCTTCAGATAACTCTGTAGAAGAATCACTTTCAGCTATTCTATTTGAAAATGACTCAATCTTATTGTCAAGTTCATTGTTCACACTCATCACTTCTGTCTCCGTAGTGGTGTCGGTTGTTTTGTTTCCTTTTCTCCAGTCTTTAAATTTAGACTTGTTGTTTCCAATTTCAGGGAAACTTGTGTCGCTTCTTTCGGCTATATATCTAGATAAAACAGTTACTTGGTCTACATAAAATCCAAACTTTTGAGCAATATATTGTGTAGCATCTTCAGCCGTTATTTTTCCATCAATAACCCTCTGTATTACTGCTTCAATTTCGTTTTCATTTTTTTTAATTTGTTCATCCGATTTTGTTGCTGTAGACTGTGTAGAACCTTCTTCATAACTCATCATAGCTCCGAAATTTTTTCCAGTAGTGTCTCCAGTAAGTAAAAATTCTTTTGCTTTTACAATAGCTGCTCTATTTTCCTTCCAGGCTTTTTGATTTTCTTTAGAAACAGATCCGTCTTCATTTCTAAGAGACTTGTCTTTTGCTTCTAAATCTTCTACTGTTTTTCTTTTGGATTCTAAATACTTTTCTCCTTCTGTTAATTGTTCAGTATCTGTCTCCGTAGTCGTGTCGCTAGCTTGGTCGGTTTCTGTTTCCGTTTCGGTTTCAGTCTGCTGGGTATCTGTCCCAACGTTTCCTTCTCGAACTTGTTGCAGTCCCACTTCGGAGTCTGCCCCTTCTTCTTTGCTTCCTGCATCATCTGGTAACACTTGCTTCTCTGTGCTTGGCTTTTGAATGGCATTGTTATCTTTTTTAGTTTCACTTTCCTTATCTTTTTCTAGTGCAGCTTTATTAGCTGTTTCAACAGGAAAAGCTAAGGCTTGCTTTTCTTCCATTGATAACTTATTAAAGTTTTGTACAGCTCTACTTCTAATTTCGCTGTTATTTATTTTATAGTTTTGTTCACCTGCAGCTTCTTTTTCAGCAACTAACTCTTTGCCTGCATCATCCATTAGTTTTTGTTTTGATTTGTTATTTACAAAATCAAAGTTGCTGTTTTTAATTATGTTGTTTTTTAAATCCTGAATCTGAACATCAAGATAAGGTGAGAAAACTTCAGATACTTTTTTCTCTGATTCTAATTGCTTAATTTTATTTAAGTCACTCATCACCTGTAAAGATGTTTCAGCACTTAAATTTGATGGTAAACCATTAATGGTTTCATTAAATATTTTAACATCACCCATTAAGTTATCAGCTTGCTGTTGAGTATAAATACCCCTCTTTACTTGTGAGTCTAAAAGTGATTGTGTTTTTTTTACATTACTAGCTAGTAAAGCTAAAGATTTCATTTGGTCAATAGCTCTACCACCTCGTCCTGTCATACTAAAAGACCTAGTTGTATTTGCTTTTAAATCTCCTGCAACAGGCATTAAAATACCTGCACTTAAAGATATTATAGAGGTGTTAGCAAAGTCATCTAAACTAATAGTCTCCTTCATTATTTGTTCACCTGCTTGTTCGTTTATGTCTGAACCAATGATATAAGCTTGTGCGCCTTGTTGAATATTTTCTTGAAAAAATTCTTTTCCACCTTCAGTTAAATAGACAGGAACATTTCTTATAACTCCATCTAATGTTTTTCGTAAATAAGACCTAGACGCTTCAATTCCTGCTCCTTGTGCATATCTGTTGATTGTATTCTCAACAATTTTTTGTTTTACTTTTGTCCCAAATATTTTATCCATAGCAACACGCTGCGTAGATATTGGAGCTGTTAATACACCTAATGCATATCCCTGAGTCCCTGCTTCAGAAGCCAATAAATCTGCTTCTTCATTTGATAAACCTGCTTCTAGTGCTGACTTTCTAACTTGTGAGGATAGTGAGCTACCCATTAAAGTACCTTGAGCAATCATAGCTGATGCTGTTGTAGCTCTCATAGGTACTTTTTCTAACAAAGAAACAACTTGTCTACCTTGCTTATATTTAGATGCAAATGCAATTCCTTTTGCAGTTTGACCTGCCATTCCGACACCTCTGGTAAGAGCTATTTGAAGTAGCATATCTGAAGCCACACCTGCAGTTGTTACAGCTGCCCCTGTCCCACTAAAACTACTTACGTCAACTCCATTTAACTGAACTTGTTTTCTTATTTCTTTTATTTGCTCAGGCTCTAATACGCTGCTTACTCTTATCTTTAAATCTAAATCATATATTTCTCCGTTGTCATCAATCATATACTCTCTACCATTTGCAAAAGCGCTTTTACCACTCGCATACGTGTACCTAAGCATATCATCTCTATTGAGTTCTGTTTCAGCTTGATTCATTTGAATTTCATCAGTAACAGATTCCATTCCTATCCAATCATAAGCCCACTCAGAAAAACTATTTACTCTATCATTTGCAGAACGACCTCCCTGAGATCCTGCATCAAGCAACCATTGAGTATTTGAACCACCTGCCCCACCTTCTAATTCTCTTTGATAATTTTCTTTTGTTTCGGCTTTTTGTTTTTTTACTGCAAATGACAAAGTAGGAAATTCTTCTTCCATATAATTCCTAAGCTTATCTATACCAATAGCAGGCTTTAAATCTATTTTATCTACATCACCATTTAAAAAAGGATTCTTCCCTTCATTCTTAATTTCGTATTCAAGAACTTGTTTGTTTATATTTTGTAAATCAACTTCAGCTAAATAGTTTTTTAAATAATCATACTTTAATTTCTCAGCCGCCAAAGTTGGATTATAGTTTCCAGAATAGTCGTAATATCTTCCATCTTCAGATATTGTTTCGTCTTTCAACAACTTAGCATATCTTTCTTTAAATCCGTTTTCTATTAGATAACCATTAAATCCAGATATGTCAATTTTATTATCATTACCTGATAGCTTTTTTAAAGTTTGTTGGTCATACATTTTTCCTAAAACATCATCTTCAAAACCTGTTGGTTCATAATCTGAGCTTTCAAAAATCTCAAACTCTTCATCAGTATAAGCTCCATCTTCTCTTTGAAATATAGATTGAAGTTTTTCAACACTAGCATTAGGGCCTGCCAAATCTATAAGCCTTGCTGTTTCTGCATCAAAGTCTTTTACCTTTTTAATTATAGCATTTCTTTTTTCTTTTTCTTCAGGTGTATATTGAAAGTTTTTTACATCAGAATATTGAGAATATTCCTTTTTCTTTTCCTGTTGCAGTTTTGCTTCATTATCTTTAATTGACTTTACAGAAATTTCCTGTAGTTTTTTAATCGATTTTTTATTTCCTTTTAGTGCGGAGTTTATATCTGATTGTTTTACATATCCAATAGATAATGCTTTTTGAATATTAGGATCAGCTTCTATTTTTAACTTTAATTGTTCATCTATAGGTAAATCTAAAAACTCACCTTGAGTTTCAATAGCTCTGTCTGTTTTTGTGAATGTTATACTTCCCTCTCCTCTTTCTCTATTAGGGTTTGTTGCTTTTTCAAGCAAAGAACTAAAGTCATCTTTTAAGAAACTCTGAACATCATTTTCTGGAAGTAAATTTTCTGTATTTCCTGTTTGGTCTCCAAAGTTTAATTGAGATTCGTTAATTACACCCTCTTCAACTACTTCGTTTACTTCTAAAGAATCCGAAACACCATCTTGTACTTCTGTTTCGGTAGTAGATTCCGTAAGAACCTCTTCCCCATTTGAAGGAGTAACGACTTGATTTTTTTTTTCACCGTATCCTACTAATGTAGAAAAAGAATCAATGTTTTTTTTATATCCTTTAGATTGAACATACTCAAAATTGTCATTTAAAACTTCTTGGTCAGAACCTATTAGTTGTTCAAACTCTTCTATAGATTTACCATAACCTTTTGATTTAGCTCTATCGTATAAGTCTTGTAATACTTCCTTATCCATTTAGTTTTATTTATTTTCGTAATCGACTCCACCTGATGATACTGTACCACTTGGCTTCTCTCCCCTTAAGACTTTATCCATATTTGTTTGAAGCCATTCATGATTTTTCTTACTTACTTGTCCTGGGCTTTCGTAATCTACGCCATCTAATGTAATTACATATTTGTCATATATACTTCCACCAACATCTTTAAATCGCACTGATATATTTGAGTCAATATCATATTCTTGTATGGCTTTTTGAATTATAGTATTTGCTATACCAGTAACCTCATCTTCTTCAGGATTATTCGCTATTGCATTAGCAAAAACTTCAGCTGCAGTACCTGCTCTTTTTATACCATCTGATTCTGAAACTCCTAGATTAAAAGCACCTAAGCCTCCATACTCTTTTGTTACGGTTTTAAACTTGCCTTCTGTACCACCTGCTTTTGTTTTAGTACCCTTTAATTTAGATTTATCAAAATATCTTTGAGCTTTTAATTGTAGTTGTGCCGCAATTTGCTTACCTGCATCTACACCTAAACCTGATAATGGTATAGGGGCCATGTTGTTTCCATCAGCATCTATAAACACTAATTCCATATCTTCTCCTGAACCTATAATATTATAAGCCGATATTTTGTCTGGATTCTCAGCAACTAAAGCCTTTAAACTTGAGGCATCACCTGTAGCTGCAAGGTCGATAAGATCTACTGAGGCTTGGAAGTCTTTTTCTTCATTACCTGACTTAATTGAAGCAGCACTTCTTTGAAACTCAGAATCTTTAGATCCTGTAGACGTAATATCTCTTTTAAGTGCTGAATAAAAACTACTTTTAGAAATTCTTTCAGAAGCCAACTTGTCATCTTCATCTACTACAGGAACAATTTGATTGTTCTTAGCACTAACCATTTTTATGTACTTACTCTTTTTCCCTGTAAGCTCTTCTCCGTAAGTATCACTTTGGGGGTCTGTATCAATATATGTATAATCTATTTTTTCATCTAAATCTATGCCTTGTTTTTCTAACTCTTTAACTTGAAATTCATTTAATGTCATTGACCTAGATGCTGCTGGCCCATTGTCTGTTAGTATACTAGCTTGTCTATCAACAGTAGCCGTTGCTGTAGCAGCTGCATCATCAAGTAAAACTTCTAGCTGAGGCAATTGCCTTAAGTCGTCAATAACAACCCCATTCATTTTACCTATTTTTTTCATTTGCTCAAAAGCCTGACCTAATGGCGAACCTTCTCCAATAACTCTTCCAGTTTCTTTTTCTAAGTTAAATTTATCTGCCGTTTGATTTCTTTTATTATTAAAAGCTAAAACACTCATNTCCTGAATACCTTCATAGGGTTGAGGATTGCCATCAGCATCTAAATCTAAAACTCTTGTCTTAGTTGTTTCGTCAATTTTTGTTTGATAAAAAGTTATTCTACCCATTCCATTTTCTCCAAATGTCATATTAGTAAAATCAGGATTACCCATTCTGTCATGTAAATCTTGAAGTGATTGGTCTACAGCCCCTGAAGTTGGTTCAACGTAAATTGGTAGGCCATCTTTACCTAGTTTCTTGTTTCCATTTTCATCTAATTCGTAGTATCCCTTAAGTCTTTTTATGTAGTTTTCTTTTTCTTTAGCGTAGCCATTTATTTGCTGTGCAAGTATGTCAAAAGATTGTTTTCCGTTTTCTTGAAATATTAAATTATCCTCAGGCTTTACCATTCCTGCTTGAACCAATCCCATGTTTCCATATAATCGGTCTTTATAATTTGCTAATGCTTTTATTGCTAAATCTCTACTAGTTTTATCACTAGGAAGATTTTCCATTGTTTTTAACTCAGCCTCTCTATATTTTTCAGCTGTGGTTTTTTTTAATTCAAGGCGTTTTGTGTCGATGTCTTCTTTCCATTCTTTAACACCTTCCATTCCTCTATCAATACCTTCTAGTAGTGTCTTTTTAGTACCTACCCCTGTATTGCCTTGTTGTATCGAAAACTTTGCTGCGTCTAATGCGTTACCCATATCTTATTCGTTTGGTGCGTAAGGTGTAAATATATCTCCCATAATTTGTGAAAACCTGTTCCCTGATCCATAGAAATCAACCATTCCCATAAAGTCGCTAACAGCATTTGTTTCTGTTTGTTTTTGTTGTTGTATAGCGGCTTGAACCTGAGGGTCTTTTAATAGCATATTAAGGTCTAGATTTGCTCCTCCTATTGAAATTGTTTTCACATCGGCAGGCGATGTAGGGGTTGTTACATCAGGTACAATCGNATTTGTTGCCGCACTTGTTACAGGAGCGGTAGTTGTGCTTACACTAGGTAATGCACCACTTTTTATTATACCATTTAAACCTTTTCTATCCAATCCAAGACCTTCAATTTGTTTTAAAGCCGCTGCTCTATCTATTCCTGATGATTTAGATAGTGCGTCTGCTGCTTTACCCATTTTATTTGCGCTACCCCCTAAGCCTCCAAATGCAGTAACTCCTGCGCTTAAAGCACTTACTCCTGCATCTATAAATGCTCCTGTAGCTTGTCCTTGTAATTGGTCTGCTTGTTGGGTTAAAGCATCTGCTTTTACTCCTGCCGCTGCTGCTCTATCATCAAATAAACCTGCTATTTCTGAAGCATCTTTTTCAGAAGCCTCAGCACGTTTCATGTCTATTTGTAGTTTTTGATCAGCATATTTATCAGCAATAGCACCTGAAGTTGCGTCCATTACCTGCTTTACTTTACCTGCAGTTGCGCCTACACCTCTTTGGTCTCCCTCTTGAGCAGCCTCTAAGATTTGAGAACCTTGTTGATTTGCTAATTGTAGTTGTTTGTCGTAAACATCAGTTGTGGCTCTAACAGCATCATAGAAATTAGCCTCTAATCTTGCGACAGATTCTTTTTCTAATTCAGCTTGCTTCGTTCTCAGTCTACCAGCTGCCCTTGCTGCATCTGAAGCCGCATCGCTTGCTAAAAACCCCTTTGCAACACTACCCCCTATTGCTACTGTTGCTGCTGCTATACTTGTCGCTACTGCCATATTATAATCTTTTTATCATTTCTTTATTATAACTGTCCCCCTCAATATATCCATTGCTTTTGTAATGGTCTATTAAAGAATCAGACTTTATCAAAGCATATGCATATTTACAGTCTGAAAGTTTTAAAGTATGTGTTAATATTCTAACAAGCTCTATTAATGCCTCTTTTCTTTTTACTTTGTCTTTGTAGTCAAAATTAGATATTATCCAATCACACCACCCTACTTTAGAGTTAGTTATGTAAATATACCCTGCACATACAGGAATATCATTATCATATACAATAAATCCACCTTCTCCATTATCAGGTAAAAAATCTTTTGGAGGTGGTGTCCATCTCCAGTCTTTCCACCATTTAATTAAAATAGACTCATAGTCTAAGGGATTTAATTTTCTAACATTAAATTTCATTAACGCAAAGATACAAAATCTAAGGAAAACTTTTAAAGACATCTGAATCTATTGTAAATAGTTCAACAGGCGTCTTGCTGTTGTTTGTTAATTTAAACTCCATGTAATATCCTGTTGCCCCATAAGATTCAGCAACACTATCTTTAGTTGTAAATATGTATGAACCTAAAGGAACTGTTTGTCCAATTGGCTGAAGGTCAGTCGCATCAATTTCAATTGTTTTTCTATCAGCACTAATACTTGTTATTGGGCCAATTTTTTTAATTATACCACCTAGTGGTTCTCTATAAAAAACAGTATCTCCGTAATTAATAATATTACTTATTATTACGTTAAATTCTATTTCAATTGTACCTGGGGATGCCCCTGTTGTTGATGCAAAACCACCAATCCCCTGTGTTGATCTTTGAGCAAAGTCTTGACTGCCACCTATTCTTCTAATAAAAGCAAACCAAGCCCCTTCTTTTTGTTCAAAATAGGTTTCATCCATAAAACCACTACCTAGGTCTGTTGCTAAAGAACAATCCCAAGAATCATCACTTTCAAGCTCAATAGTTTTAAACACCTTAACGGTGGTAGGTTCTTGATTAAAGACACCTGTAATTGTAGAGTCATAGTCTTCTCCGTAATATCTGTTTCTTATCTCATTTGTATTATGTCTATATAAACCACCTCCCTTAAAGGTATATAGATATTGATTCATTCCTAATATCATATCAGGCATGTAACTATAAAAAGAAGGCCACCCCTTTACTGATTCACTAAATGTTAAGGTATAATTTTCCATATTTTATTTTTACGTTGGTGGGGTACAAGTTTGTATACTACTTACAACTCCGTTTGTTACTGTAATATATTGACCGTTATCCATTATATAGTTTTGGTCTGAAGCTCTATCTACACCATCGTGGTCTAAGAACACAGGGTTATTTATCACAGGGTAAGCGTTACTATCACCCTGAAATCTTGCAAAGAAAAAAGTTCCTGTTGGAGTTTGACAGAAAGTAGTAGTGCCGATAGGGCTAGCCGTAAAGCTAGGTAAAGCAGCAGGACAATCTACTGATATGCTCCAGCCTGTATTTGCACATGGCCCTAGAACCTGTATTGATACGTTTCCTGGCAATGCATTTGGCTTAGGTATAACCATAACACTAAATTCGCTTTGACCCCCTCTAACGTCATCTCCTGTGTTTAAAGTAATACTCTGAGGTGATGGAGTACCAGCTAACCAGCCTGTATTATCATAACCATTAAAGAAATTATAATTAGATGTGTTTGGAAGAGTAGGAACACAGCCATCATTAGGATTTCCTAATATAGTAAACGCATTTGCAACCCCACTTGTGCTTTGTCTGTTCCCATCAGTAGGAGATGAAAGTCTATTATAATACACTCCGTCATATAAAACTCTTATTGCATCAGGAATACTCTGAGGGTTAAAATAAACAAGAATAGCCCCTGTGTCGACTGATGTGCTTCCAACGGAAATATCTAGCTGATATAACCCTGTTTGCCCACCAGGAGGAGTCAAAGTTCCACCACATGGTATTCCGCATTCTTCGCATATTGTAAGAGGCCCTAAAAGCCCATTTAGCTGATTTCTATATTCATTATTATATTGGTAAAAACCATCAGGTGATACAGTTATTAAGTTTATATCATCGTATACTCTAGTTGCGGTTGCAAAACTTGATGAGTCTATAAATTTGTTTTCTATACTTGGCATAATTAAATTTTAAGGTGTTGATGGTTCGTCACATTCACAGCATGCTTCACTTGGACTTGCCGCATCATAACAAAACTGCAATGGTGTTGGCTCTCTTAAATCCCAAACTAGATATATGTAACTTGCTTGATTACTATATGTAAAACTAGCTTGATATTCAGGAAACGAACCTGTTGTTGGACTAGCTGTATTTAACAACGGAATTAAAGTTGATAAGTCGGCTTCATCATAATTTGTATTAGTTACTAAATATTTAAACTTATCTTGACCTGGCACAAACTCAAATGTCTGCCCTGGATTTTGTCTGTTTTTCATTGTAATAACAGAACCTAAAGCAGGTAATGTTCCAACTGATGAAGTTCCTGTTGTTTCATTAAATAAACTAACTGCATCATCATCAAGAGTTACTTGATTTGTACTATATGGACTTACGTCAGTTCCTAAAGACCATCTGTATCTACATGTAGTTGTAAGGTCTGCATCTCCTGCAAAATTAAGAACAATCTCTTTAACAGTAATCCCTTGTCCTTCAGGACAATTAAAATCTACTTCATATGTAACAGGGTCTACACCTGGTGTTAATGTTACAGTTGCATCTGTAGGAAAATTAGACGGTTTGTTAAACGTAACAAATCCATTACCTGTTACAGTTTGATTAACTAAAATTACCCCATCCAATTCAACTAAAATATTTAAAGGGTTATTGGTTTCGTAATCAAATTTAACATCTCCTATAATTGTTCCTAAATCAACATTTAAAGTATAAGGCTCTGTAGAGTCATTCATTAATAAAGTATATCCACATTGTCTTTCGATTGGAGGTTGAGGTATTTTTCTTGTGTTAGAACTTAATACAAACTCATTCATGTATGGATCAAACCCACCTAATTTTTGAGTTTGAAAAGCATCAACAAACAAGTCTCTAAACCATGACCTCATACCAACTTCAGATATAACACCTAGCATACCACCTGTATCTCCTCTAGTTCCTGCTCCTTTTAACTGAATAACAGAACTTCTCTTTGCATCAGTAAAAAAAACGTCTTTCCCATAAGTTGAAAAACTTTCAGGATTATTACTTATTCCGTATTCTTCTACTCTAGCTAATTGTGTTCCTAAAACTTCAGGTACTGAAGTAATAGCTCCACCTGCAGCTGCATCAGATAGTAAGTTTTTTCCTACAAGTAAAGAAGATATTTTATCTTCTTGTAAGATTAATATATCTGTTTGTCTTGAGTGCATTCTTCTTATAGGCCCATAAGATGTTTCAAGTGTTTTAAAATTAGCTAACGCTAAATTAAATTGATTTAACTTATTTAAGTTTGTTTCTTGATTAAACACTCCACTATAAGTTACATCACCAAATCTATCTGCCTCTTTATATTGCTCTTCAGATACAGAGGTTACCTTATCTCCTAAACTTAATGTAGGTTTTATTAAAGCATCTAAAACAGTATTACTTTCTACACCATTTCCAAAAGTAAAGCAATTAAAGAAACTTAAATCTACAATAGCAGGGTCTGTTAATGTTTGATCTTGGTCAGCATCTGCATCACCTGATAAATGAAATCCATTTACAATATCAAATGTTTGCTCGTTTTCAAAATACAATTCATCATTTGCATCTAAAGGCTCTGTTTCAAATACCATTAAAGAAGTAGCTCTGTTTATTGTAACTGCAATATTACCAAAAGAGTTTCTTTTATCAGGTGAAGAACAATTAGGCGTTCCGTTTCTCCAACACATAAATTGTCTTCCATCAGCCGCATCTTCTGCAAAAAATACTACGTTTTGCCCTGGCCCTCCTGGAACTCCTATATTAAATATCGGAAAAGGAAGTTGAAAAATTGCTTCATCAAATGAAACAACATTAAAATCATCATCTGAACCTGTTGTTGTACCGTTTGTAAAATCTATATTGTCTCCTATAGCCCAAGCATATAAACTATCGTAATCCTGAGAAGCTGTAAATCTTTTTTCATAATCGTATGTACGGCCACCGCACTTGCTTCCTCTTCTGTTTCTATGCGCTCTTAATTTAATTTTAACAAGACTACCTGCAGGTACATCATAAGGCTTAAATTCTAATTCTCCTGGGTCTCCAAAATCAGGATTATCAAGAGATGTACTTACTGATGTAACACAATAACTTCCTCTACAGTCAGCTGCTCTATCAATAAAAGCATTGGGTGGATAATTTGCAGCAAACCCATTTGGTTTTAATTGCATATACGTTCCTCCTAATTGTCCACATGCAGGACTTCCTTCGATTATCTCTCCATCTGCATTTTTCTCACAAAGAAAATCATCCACTTCTACACCAAATCCTAAAACTTTTGTTGATGCACAATTTAATACAGCACCATTTGTATCGGATTTAACAAACAAAGTGTCATTATCTTTTACTTTATCTCTATTATCTCCTTCAAGTTTAAAGTATATTAAACCTGTTTCTTCTTCTTGAAAAAATATGTTTGAGTAAATAGTCCTGTATAAACCTTTTGATTCTTTTATTACAAACTTATACTTAGTAGCCCAAAATGGAGGATAGTTATTTAACTCAACTCTTATGTTGTTTTTTGATATAGATTTATCACATGGTATAAAGACTGTGTTATTGGTATCAACCAAAGCAGTAGTGCTTCTTCCATACTCATCCATGTATACAATACCTATTTCATAATCTCTATTACTATGCAAGGATTGTTTTGAACTATCTTTAGCGTATAAACCTGTAGCATCAATAGATGATAAATATTCATAAGCAAACACGCCTAACGGTGCAGGAGGGGTTACTGTTTGGTCATACTGTTCAAATTTTAAAGCAGGAAACGTAAAAGAAATTTCATCACTACCCTGTGATGTTTCAATTAATATACCTTGTGGTGTTCCTGTAATACCAAACCCTACATACTCCCATTCATTTTTAGTAAGTATACCACAATTAAAAAGGTCAGTTTGACTACTACCTGATGTACAGTTTGACTGACAGACATTAAAACAGCTTGAATCAGCTATAGCAACAAAGTCACTAACTGCATTTACAAATTCAGGACTTGTAGCTAATGCAAAAACACTTGGATAATCTTGCTGTATATTAAAAAGAAAAGTTCTTTCATAGGAGTTTTCAGGTTGCGTTCCGTCATCATAAGATGCATCTCCTCCAAACGTGTTACTTTCATAAGAAAAACTAACACCTATCTGTGAGCCTGCTATCAAATCTAGACCACTAAAATCAATTGTTGTTTTTGCATTGTTTATACTAACACTACTTCCTTCTATTGTATATGTAACAGGTGTTAGTGTTCCGTCAATTTCATCTGCAGTAAGATCTTTTGATATTAAAGATAAGTTGTAATCTAAATATATTTCTTTTCCTTGTGAATTAACTACGTCATATCCATCAATGTAATTACCATACATTAATCTATTCCCCATAATCGTTTGAGCCTGAGCTTTTTTAGGCACGTTATCAAACAACCTAAGCAACTGAGCTTCAGGTAAAGTTGTAAATATTTTTTTATTTGTAAATGGCAATGTTTGAAAACTATTGTCTTGCCATCCTTCGTTAACTTTATTAAATCTTTCTATAACATTAACCGTTTGACTTGTGCTAAACTTAAATATTACATCTATATCTTTTACGTTTTTACCCCCTGTGTTAAATGTAACATCAGTAGTGTTAAACTGATTAAGCATTCCATCATTATCATAGGTGTCATAATTTATTTCAAAAGGCCCTGGGGTAAAGGCAACTTGACTAAATGGTGATAAGGCTGAATATTCTCCATCTTCATATTGCCATCTATAAGCAAAGCTTAAAAAAAGTTGCTCCATGTAATTTTCACCACCACCTAATTGATAACTATCTAAAGTAGGAGGATTTAATGGAGGAGCTAATATAACCCCTATATCTTGCTCTGTAATTTCATCAACTGTTGTAAAGTTGTTTGGCTGTAAATAAGTTCTATTTACATTTATCTTTCTAGGAGGGTTTAAATTATCTGTAAAAAATAATAAGTCTCCTATTAAATTAACTCCATTCACTAAATATTTTTCATCAAAGTTTAATATAGATGTAGATATTACGTGATAAAACAAAACAAATGTTCTAGTGTTATAAGAGGCTATTAAATCCACTTTTCCTGTAGACGATTGAGTATTTGCTTTATCATGCACAAACCAATATATGGTTTCATTTGCGCCATCTTCAAAAGCTCCAATACATTTTGCCTCAAGACTTAAAGGTGAGTTTTGAAATTCTAACTCAACTATTAAATCATTTCCTTTTGAGTTCTCGACAGCACCTATTTCAGTACCTTCCGTAGAACCCAATCTTACATTTAATGCATCTATGTATTCGCCTTGAGGAACTAATCGTTCATCAATGCTTTTGTTCATTCTACCTGCAACAAAGTTTTTTTGAATCTTAGCCATATTATTTTATCCACTTGTTTTGTCCCCTTAGATTCATTAGTAATCTCCCTGGATGTATATTGCTCAATCTTAATTTTGCGTTTCTTAGAAGGGCTGATTTTTCTTTTCTAGCTCTATTTATTATAAACTCTTGAACACCATATTTACTTGAAAGAATAACAAATTTCATATATGAATAAATAAACTCTTCAAATAATTTATTTACACTTATCTCAGAGTCATTTCCATTTTCCATTCCGTCAGATACATATTCTAAAACACAAAGCTCACCTGCCATGTCAGAACTAAAGTTTATTACTCCTGATTTTTTATTTATTTTAAAAGTAGGATTTGCATTTGCCGTTTCTGTATTTAATCCATATCTCGCCCCTACAGGATACTCAAAATACCAAAGGCCATTATAAAAATATCCTTCTTGTCCATTGTATTGACTCTGTTCGTTTAAGTATATGCTTTTTTTGCCACCTGTAATTCTTTGTAAGTCTACAGTAGAAGTAGATGGTTTTAATATTTTACCTTCATGGTCAAATAGTATTCTACAATTATTGTCTTGCAAATACGCATCACTCCAATTTGTTTGAATGTTTTCAGTTAGTGGTAGTAATGTTCCGTTTTTGTATAAAGAAATTCTAACCCAATTTACATAGTCGTGTGGCAACACATATCTTAACGTGTCACAAACTTCTAATTCTAAAATTTTAATTTCTTTCATTGAGTCGTAATTCAACTCCTGAATAGCTCTCTTAGCATGAAATATAATATTAAATCTTTCAACATTATTTATCAACTTGTCATTTCCAACATACATTAAAATGAAATTATTTACAATGTCATTTAATGATACATATTGATATGAACCCCAATTTTCATCTTCTGTATGTGGATTGCCTGTATTTTCGTAATACTGATATTCTGTTATATATGCCATAATTTATCCTTCTTGTTGGTCTGATTCTTTTTCCTCCATTTTTCCAAATTGTGCTAATGCTGTTTCTCTTATAGATACTCCTGCGTACTGAAGAATTTTATTAACTAAATTAGTCTGATCTGAATCAGGCAATTCAAAATCTTGATAATCTGCAGCCGTTTCATCAAAGCTAGGTTCACCACCTGCTATAATATTAAAATATGTCCAGTTAGGGTCTTTAGGATATCTAATATACTGAGAAATAACTGTACCTGCTGTAGTAATAGATTCAGGATAAACTGTAATTGTATTACCTAGATTAGTATTGTTTGCTCCACCTAAAACATATGCAGGAAATGAAAGCCCTGGTTTTGTTATTGGTGAAGAGTTTAGGTAAAATATTTTGTTCTGAGAAACTCTTTCAACCTCTGTAATTCCTGTTGTAGCTACAATACTGTAACTAGTACCTACAAAAGTTCCTGATAAAAAATCATTACTTGATAGTGTTAATTGAGTCTCACTATCTACACTTACTACAAAAGCACTTCCTCCAGAAAAAACACCACCGCCTGTAGTGTTAGTTATTAACTGACCTGATTTTACCTGACCTCCTGTTACAAAATTTGCTGCTGCATCTATTAAAGTATTTCCTGTTGAACCAAAGGTTATTGTGCCTGTTGCTGTAACATTTGGGTAATAATTAATTTTATCAATTAAATAGTAATCTTCAGGTAAATCAAACAAGTTAACGCCTGTATTTATTAAACCCTTAGTAGATGAAAAGCTATCTATAACCTCAACTAATCCTTTTAAAATATCAGCATACCCTGATCCTGAAACTCTAGCATTTTGTTTTACTATCTGTGAATTATATTGATAAAAATAATCTTCAAAAATATCTAATTGTGCTTGCTTTGCATATAAATTAAAATCGTTAGGTGTTATATAACCAAAATTGTTTTTATTTGCGATAGAAAGGACGGTAGCTCTTACTGTATTTATCATACCTATTAATCTTTTGACAAAGATACAAAAAAAGGAGCTTCATTTTTTTGAAGCCCCTTTTATATAAAAACAGATTTTTTGAATTGGTTATAGTTTGTCTTCCAATATTCTTAAGACCTCTAAGCCTTCATCACTCTGAAGAAATGACGCTAAAATAAATAAAGGGTCTTCACCATAAGGAACTGTAAGTAATTTTTTCTTGTTTCCTTTTAAGTTATAATAAACGTCTTTTTTATTCTTTAAAATTAACAAACCTTCACTAAAAAATTTAGCGCATTTGTTTTGAAGTTTTAATAAAGGATCGTTTAAAGCCTCCATAAAGTCTTCAGGATATTTACCTGCAAACATTCTAACATCTCTTTTTAATTCAGCTGATGTTAAATTATCAACTCTAAGTCCCACTACAATTCGTGCAACTGTTTCTAGCATTTCAATATCTAAATCTTTAGCTAAAACTTGAGCATCTAATGCCACATCTAAGAAATCAACATCTAAGCTAGCATCTCTTTCTTTGTCAACTTCAACAAATTCTTTTCCGTTGCCAGGATGATGTGATAAAAATTTCTGTAATATTTGGTTTTGTTTTTCTACTCTTAGAAAGCCATCTTCAAAAATAATTGGCTCTAATATTACATTACCATCTTGCTCATCTTCAAAAATACTTTTTTGATTTTTAGCATAACGCATAGACCTGTTTGCTCCAGTCTCTTCGTCAAAATATAATAATGCACTTCTTTTTGTATTCCTTGATGGAATTGTGTAGCTCAATGGAGCTTTGTCTCTGGTAAGCTTGTAGGTTTTATCTACAAAAGCTTGTTTCTTTGTTTTCATTTGATTACGATTTAATTTTAATAAAAGTAATAATTACCCTCGTAACTCAACGAGGGTAACTACTACATATTTTAATTCAATATCTTATTTAAAGATAAAGAAATTGTTAGCACCTAAAGTACATAAAGCTCTTTCCGATAAGAAGTTTACTTCCATAGCATCTAAGCTAGAAGTAGCTGCTCCACCTGCTGAACCTGTAATCCAAGTTTTGTAACGTCTGTCTTCAGTTTCTGAAGCTCTGTAACGAACGTGTAAGAAAGGACGCTTAGCATTCTTTCCTAATACTTGGTCGTATACAGTTGTAGAACCTGCAGGTACTAGTACCCCATTGATAGCTCCACCAACTATATCACCACGCATTGTTGGGTCGTTAAGATATTTCCAGTCTGTTTTGTAGAAATCATATCCTCTACGGAATCCTGAGAATCCTAAGTTTAGAGCCATTTCTTCGTCATTGTCAAAAAGACCATATGATGTACCACCTGGGTTACCATATGAATTTTGAGACGCTAACATATCATCAATGTCAAATCCAAACTCTCTGTTTAAGAAAATTACGTTTTCTTCAATAGAACCTTGCTTATCAAGTCTTTGAATAATTGCATCGAAATCTGCAAGAGTTGTTGGGTTACCACCACTCCATACATTTCCACGCTCTTCAATAACATAGAAAAGTCCTTCTGAACCTTTGTTACCTACACCTGAAGCTACACCTTCTACAATTGCTGCTGCACCTGAACCTGCTTCTGCTGGTACTGCTTCAACCATTGCTGTTTCTAAATAGTCTTCAAAACGAAGTCTAGTTTCATGCTCTGATTTCAAATACCATAAGTATCCTGTAGCACCATTTTCAGTTGTTACTTCAATCCATCCAATCTGAGCCATGTCAGAACCACTTACTGCGTAGTGATCTTTGATGATGATTGGTGAATTTTGGAAAATACTGTCATCAGCTTCTAACTGTCCTTGCATTCCAATAGCTCCTTTTTGAAACTCAGAACCATAAATGAATAAAGAACATTTTACTGCTGCTGCCATTGCTTGACCTGCTAACTCATAGTAAGCTACATCAACTGTTCCGTTTGCAGTATCTACTGCTGTAACAATTGCTTTGTTGCTATTAGTTGAACCAATTGAGCTATCAGATAGCATAATTGTTTGACCAACACGAATTGCAATAGAACCTGCTCCAGGCACTAACACATCATTAACTGTTAGTGTAGCTGTAGCCGCTCCTGCTGCTCCTGCTGATGTCACATCTGCATATTTAGTGTGTAATCTTCCTTGCTCAGCCCATTTGATAAGGTCAGAGTTAGAAGGCATTTCAGCGCCTACCATTCTTAAGAATGATGCTACTGTTCTGTTTCCATAACGTTCAAATTCTTTTTCATAAGTATCTGGAAGATACTGATTCAAGAAATCAAAGTTAGTAATATAATTTGTCTGTAATAAAACCTGTTCCGAACTTGGTTGTAAGTCAAACCCAGGTACTGCATCTACTGCCATAATTTTTGTTTTAAATTTTTAAACTTATTTTTTTTTACTTCTAATTTTCAATCCTTTTCCACTTGTATCTGAAACTTGTCTAGCTTTAAAACCTGTATCTCCAATTGACTGAGGAGTTTGCCTAATTGACATGTTGACGTTTTTACTTTTTTTAGTAACGTCACCAATCGCATCTGCTTTTCCTTGCTCATAAAAATAACTAGCAAATCGCTGAGGATCCATAGCAGCACTTAGCGCTTTATGCCATCCTTTAGCGTCATTTATTAAACCATCATCGCCCACATATTTATTGACTAGATTGTTTAAATCACTTTGCTTAGACTTCATCTCGTTAACATCACCATAAGAATATTTTACTTTTTTGTCTCCTACTTCGAACTCAAAACCTTTGAATTCAGGATTAAAAACTTCATTAGTTCTTTTAACAAAAAACTCATTTTTCTTTTGCGCAATTTCGTTAGCTGATTGAGAATTTTTAATATAACTCTTGTAAGCTTCAATTTCCTTAACTTGTTCTTCTGAAATAGAAGTCCCACTTGACTCAAGAGGAATTCTGTATTTTTCTTTTAACTCATTAAGATATGTCTTAGCTTTTGAAAGTTCTCTTTTTTTAGCAATGTTCTTTTTCTTTATATCTTTTTCATCATCAATATCTTCGTCATAAGAAAATTTTTCTTCCATTAAATAATGAATATCTTCTTTGTCTAGGTCTGATTCTGTTAAAGAATAGTACTCTGCTAATACTTGATCGTCTTCTAAATTATCGTATTGTTTATTTACTTTTACGAAATCTTCGAATCCACGACCTGTATTCTTTTTATAATCTAAATATTTAGATACTTCTTCAGGTAAATCATTCGATTGTTCTCTTTCTGAAAACAAATCATCAACTGAAGATATATCTTTATTATATCTATTTTTAATATATGAAAGAACGTCTTCGTCTTTTATAGTTGGACTTTCAACTTCCGAATCTTCGGCTACTTGTTCTACAGGTTGTTTTTCAACAACATCAGTAGATTTATCGTTGTTTTCTTCTTCGTGTTTTTTTAATAGATTTTCTTCTACTTCCTGTGTAGATTTTTCTGGCACAGAATCTAGTGATTTTACTTTAATTTCCATTTGATTTAATTTTTACAAAGTTAATATATAATTATAATTGATTTTCAAGCTTATCTTGGCTCAAATTCAGCAAGGTCAAACCCATCTAAACTATCTTCATTAGATTCAAAACTAACTGATGGTAGATTATTTTTTCTTTGTTCTATAAGTTTTGATTGCTCTGTATTTGCTTGAGATATCCTAGCAGACTTAGCGCTTTCTCTTTCATCTTCTCTTTTTTGCAAACCTTCTTGCTCCATTTTTTTCATATCAATATCCACCCCCTTTAATCTCATCTGTAGTGAGAATTCAAGATTCATAAGCTCAGCTTTTATTGTAGCTTCACCCTGCATTTTCTTAACAGCAAATTCAGTTTTTGCTTGCTCTAACTGTAAAGCTGCTTGATTTTCCATTTGGAATTGTTGCATTTTTGCTTGTGCTGCCATTTGCTGTGACTGCTGATTTATTTGAGCTTGCTGTTGAGCTGCAGCGGCTTTATCTTTTTGAACTCTATCTTGTTTAGCTATTCTTTTTAATTTAAGTATTTGATTAGCTAACTTTAAATTTCTTATTTCACGAATATCAATAGCATCTTCTAAATTTATAGAATCTCTTTGTAATGCCATTTGGATATTTTGTTCCAGCATTTTTCTTTCTTCTTCATCAGGCTCAATTTCTATAAATATTCCAAAGTCACTCAAGTATAACTTACTTATTTCCTCAAGTAATCCAACGTTAAATTTTCCAATCTGATTAACAAACTCTTCTTTAAATTCAGAATACTCTAATACATCAGCAATTCTACTAGATAATGCTGTACAAAGTCTTTGACTCATTTGAAGACCTGCATCTAAAATATGTCTTGTTGCAGTATTGCTACTCAATGCTGCAAGTTTTTGTAACCCTACCAACGAATAACTATCAGGTGTGGATCCGTCTCTTGCTTCATTTAGGCCAGTTACATCTCTTAGCATTTGCATATAATGATTATATGAACCTACTAAGCTTTGTATCTTGCCCTGTCCTGAATTACTATTTAATTGTTGAATAGGTACTTTTGCCTGATTGTAATCTCCATCTTGAGTATAACTTCTACCAATAACAGAACCTGTTTGAAAAAACATTCGTAAGGCATCTTCTGGATTGTATGCTTGACCTGTTCCTAAGTCCACCTCATTTAATCCATCTGCATCTATAAAAACACCATCAGGTACTACTCTAGATATTACTTGTTGTAATTTTAAATGTGTTATTTGAATTAAATCAGCAAACGTAATCATACGTCTTGTTAATGATTCAAAAACGCCTTTATACATCCTAGGTGCGCATGCTATATATTCAGGATAAACTTCTTGAGATGCAGACTGTGGTCTAGCCATGTTTTCAGCCATTCTCCATTTAAGTAAAATGTTTGTCCCCATTACCATTACACCTTCATACCAAACATCTATGGTTTTAGAAACTTTTTTAAAGTTTCCTTCTTCTTGCATTTCCTGAGTAGGATCAAAAGTATCTTCTTTTTCTATTACTTTTTCTGCTCCAGCTGAATTTATTTTTTTCTTATAAGTAAACGTGTGTGTTGTTTTATAATTAAAAAACAAAACAGTAGCACTATCCTTACTAAATAAACTATTATTGTAATACTGAGCTGTGTTATTGTAATCATACCAACTTTGACTATACTTAGATATTTCATCCATGTCTTGTCTTGTCAAGCTTGTATCTATTTTTTTTAATTCGGTTATTGGTAATGTTTTAATCTCACCCCAATAAAAACAATCTTCAAAATGAGGATCTTCCGTATAACTATAAACAACATTAGCAGGGTCTACATACTCTACTCTTATTCCTGCTCCAGGTTGAAATGTATTTTTACACATTGAAACACCCAAAACAGTTTGATCATAGTACAGCTGCTTTTGTATTTCGTAATATCTATTTTCAGAAAGTAATGTATTTATTGCTTCTTCTTCTGCTATTTCAATTGAAGGCTTATACTTCAACTGCATGTGTAATGCTAATTCTTCTGAAGTATTAGGAACATCTTCTTCTGATGTAGCAAATGTATTTATTCCTAATTGCTGTTGTACCTGCTTCATAACAGGTTTTGCTAGCATGTCTTTTTCTAAATTTACTTGGTATTCACTTCTTTTATCTAAAGACATTCCGTCTTGAGCATAAGCATTTATCTTGAATACTCTATCTGCCATTCCATTTACAACAATGTCTACAAATTTTGGAATAATAGGCACAGGAGTCCAGTCTAAGTTTAAATAACTTAAATCTCCGTCTATTGCTAGTTCATTTTTATATTTTTGTATTGACTGCTCTCCACGAGCATATAGTCTCAATCTGTGGAAATCTGCCCATTGATTGTAGAACCTACTTTGTCCACCGTCTTTTCTGAACCATTCATATTGAATAGCTTGTCCTATTTGTAATCCAAACTCAAAGGAATCCTTTTCTTTGTCTGAAACAAATTGACTAGGAAAACCTGTGGGATTTAACGTGATTTTTACATCCTCCATTTATTGTATAATTTGGCTATAACTTCCCTTATTGTCGTATCTTGCAAAGTTAAGTTTTATTTTTGATTTCTTTTTAATGGGTTGATAAAGGTTTTTTTGTGTAGCCATTATAGCTAAACCTGAACTAATTGACGCATCAAACTTAGTTCTGTTGTTAATATTAAACCTTGCCCAGTCTTCTAGCGTTCTAATAAAATACATAGAACCTATCAAATCTGACTCTCTAAATGTACCTGACATATCAAAGCCTACGTGCTTTTCTATATACGATTCTATAGCTGCTGCGTGCGCCTGTTTTATGTCTTCTGAACTGTTGGGTATTCCTCCTAATTCTTTTTCTGTTTTTGATAATTTAGTGTAAATTTTATCAGGCCTATTCATACTAAAACCTCTATACCCTCTATTTTTAAAGTGATATAATAAACGTGGTTTATTGTTTTCTATTAAGATTGGCATTCCATAAAACACACAAGCCATAAGAACATCTTCAAAAAATATTTCTGCAGTTTGAGGTCTGGCAATGTATTCTAAAAAAAATTCACTAGTTGGGCCTTCATCCATGTGAAACTTAGTCATTCCATGCAAAGCTCCGTTAGAACCCCCTCCTCCTACTGTCCCTGATATATCATAGCTATCACAACCAAACGCACCCATATGGTCATTGCTTGGATATTTAACTCCGTTTTTATAGTAATATTTATTTTGTAATTGTTTGTTGGGAGTCCAAGAAACATAAAACCTACCTCTATCATTTGGTGAAAAAACAACTTCTGTATCTTGAACGCCATTTTTCCAACTAAAAGAACCTCTTGTAACAAACCTATCTTTTATTAAAGAATCATTGTAATCTATCTGCTGATAAATTTTTTGCAAATTAAACAATGACTGTTTGCTTTCATCTCTAAATGCATGAGATTCTGTTCTAGGAAATTGTCTATAGTATTCATTTAATCCATCAGGATCCGACTTNAACCCTTCTACTTCATTATTCCAATGATTAATAACACCTTCGTCTATTATGTCTCCAAACGGCCCTTCTAAATCTTNTTTTGGCTCATCAAATACAGGGTNTCCATAAACATCTATAAACCCTTCATAATTCCATTCCATTGGGATGAAAAGTGAATATAGTCCGCTTTTAGTTTGACCATTTTTGTTTCTTTTTCCCACATCGGAATCTGCATATAACTTTTTAAAGTTGCCACCACCTTTTTCTATTGAGTTAGATGTGCTACCCATCATACACTTTCCAATAATTCTAGAACCTAGTCTTAAACATGTTTTTGTAACTCTCCAATTATTTAGTATGTTGTCAGGTCTTTCCCATTTCCCACTTTCATCATGAGCAAGTATTTTTAATTTTTCCCCATCATACGAGTTGTCCCCTGTGTTTTTCCAATCTATTGTCGTGTCAAGNCCTTCAAGTTCTGTAGCGGCTTCATTGGCATCAAGCTTTTTTCTGGTAAGCTTGGAGGCTGGTACTCTATAGGCAAGTTCGGTCTTGGGCCTGTCCATACCATCCTGTATCGGTTTGAAAAAGAAGGGGTAGTTGAGCGATATCGGTACGACTTTATCGGTAAACATCTTCTTAGCATCCGACCCAGTTTTTGACAATATTCCAAAACGTGAATCTCGTGATGTGGTAGCTTCATGCACGAGTTCTGATGAGGACATAAACGAAAAGCCTGATCGTCTGTTCTTAAGATAACACATTCCATATGACCGTATGTCTGCTTTGCAAGCTTCCCAGAATATGTAGAATAATCTATTTGATTCCCTAAAGTTTGGCTGCCCAACATCAATTTTGGTCCAGCACAAGTACATGTAGTGAGAACCAGTAATAAAAGTAGAAACCCCTTTGTTATTAAACCAAAAACCTTTTTCACGTCTTTCAAATTCTTTGTCAATATAGTCATACCATTTTTCTTTAAAAGTATCAGGATATTTATCCCAATCAAATACATTCTTTATTTTGCTTAATTCTTTAGGATATTCTAATTTATCCCAATAATTATTTTTAAAACTATGAACATCTTTTTCTTTTGGTAAGGCTATTCTTAATTTTTGTATTTCATATACATCACCAATTGTGCCGTCTTTTGAAATAACAACAATATCATATTCTTTATTATATCCATACTTCCATGCTTTCTTTTTATTATAAGAATTTAATACCTTTTCAGGTATAACATTTTCAAGTATTTTATATAAAGTTTGTGTATACATTATTTTGACCTACCTTCTGCAAAGCCCTTAAATAGCGCTGCTTTTGTTTCTATGTTATCTGTATTAATCATACTATTTTCTTCTTCAATCTTAGATAAAATTTCAAAAGCATCAAATATAGCTAGCTTTTTAGAGGCAGCTGCATTCTTTAATCTATCTGCTGCAATATCAGGGGCTAATCCATCTAGGTCTTTTTTTAATATACCTTCGTTAGCAACTTTTATAAGCTCTTTTACAGCTTTTTTACCTGCTTTAATTATTTCTAATTTTAATTCAATATTGTTCATAGGTAATATTTTCTTTTAAAAAACAAACATGTATTAATCTTGATTCATTNTCTTCATCACCAAAGTTTCCAAAAATGTTTCTTGAATGTTCTAAATAAGAAGGAAAAACAATTAACCTATTTAGTTTTGATTTTAATATACAACTTTTTTCTCCTTTATAATATAAAGTAGTTCCATCTTCTTTTGGTGGNTTATAGTTTAAATAAAGAATTGCAGTCAAATCACCCATCATTTCATCTGTATGAATAAAATTAGGTTCTATTTGATGTTCAGGAGATTTTCTTACAAAATTTAAAGATGAATAAAAATTAGGGTATTTTTCCAAAAGAAAACGAACCAACTCATCTTCACCCCTTTGTCTAACATTTTTAAATAAATCTTCACCAATTTGAATATTTTCAAAACCTTTGTTAATTACATCACAAACATAACTATCAATATCTTTTATTACATTTTCATATAAGCTTACATTCATAAAACCATTGTTATATTTTTATCAAACATTCTATATAGTTTTTCACCATCTATATTAAATTCATATTCACTATCTGGCTGAAAAGAAACTTTATCACCTTTATTAACGCCTTTACTAATTAAGTATTCATTAGTATACTTAACTAAGCCCATTAATGGTTCTTCGTCTTGATGTGTTTTAAGGTAATTGTTTTTTTTAGGTAAAGGTTTTACCATGCAGTATTTTGAGTGGCATGACCAAGTGTCTTTATTTTTAAACATAAAAAATTGATCGTAATCAATAAAAAATAAATTATCCTTAAAAAAACTCTTTCCACTTCTTTCTTTTCCCTTCATGTCATTATAATATTTAAAAACATTATGATGAACTAAAAGAGTGTCCCCTGTTTTTATAGGGCCTAAATAGCCTATAGGTGTTTCAACAACTATTGCGTATCTATTTGATGAGGTATGATCTTCTTTAGATGTACTCGTTATAAAGTTAACATTTCCAATCTTTTTAGTATTATCATATCTTTTGTCATTGCTTGGCTTTACAATGAAATAAAAAGGTGATTTCATTCAAAATTTATATTATATTCAATTGATATTGGCATATTAGAATTAAACTCTTTCCAAAGAAAAACTTCTGCTTTTTTATTTTCAATCCATATTTTTATGGAATTATTTTCTTCAATATGCTTTATCAAATGTATACAATAATTTCCATTTAAAATCTCCTGATTTAGAATGTAATGCATAGCACTAGACTTATAATCTGCACCTACAGATATTTTTCTTATATCCATTATATTAAATTTTACTTATATTATGGGGTTATGTTTATTTTAACCACTCCATTTGTATGATAGTAATTACCCACCCCAATACCTGCTGCTGCTGCTGCTGCATCATCTGGATAATTGTCTGAAACAGATGGTAATGTTGGAGTTTCTATTATTTCACCATTACCTTTAACACTTAAGTTATAAGCCGCAGTATCTGTAAATGTACCTGCTCCATATTCTCTTGCTCTTAGCTTACCTGAGTTTAAAACCTCAAANCCATTGGCTTCTGCTCCTACTGCAGTACCTATTCCAACTACAAATTTTGCGTTACCAACAGATAAATTGTATTTTCCTACAACTACTTGATTAGCGCCAACATCTAAACCAGTACCTAAGGCAATAGAATTAGCACCTGTTATAGTTGTGTTAAAACCACCTACAGCAACTGAATTTGTTGCAGCAGTTTCAACAGTATTTGACCTACCTAAAATACAACCACCTTGAGGTGCTTTTTGCTTATGAGCATATCCTCCTAAGATAGCCCCCATTACTCCTGAGCTTTCATTTCCTGTTCCTGATAGTTGTGTTCCTATTATTGTGGCATAACTACCTGCTTTACCAGAGCCTCCTCCATGACCAATCATTATAGAACCTTTTACATCTAATGTCGAATTGTTTCCATTAGCTCCTGTTCCAATAGCTATATTTGCACCTGCGCTACTAAAGCCTATTGCACTACCAAAAAAGGCATTTCTACCAATACCTATATCGTCTTGAGAGAGTGCTGGATTTGTTGTAGCTCGACCTATGTTTCGGCCTGCTTGCATTCCAATAAAAACAGAACCATTAATATTTGTTGTCGCAGAATCTAAAAAGTTACCAGCATTTTTTCCGATAGCTACACCTTCTTTAAAATCTGCAGTCGCATCTTTTACAGCTGCATTACCGATAATAACTGAATCTGTATATTCTCCTATAGAATCACCTGCAGCTGTATTTCCTATAGCAATAGCTCCCTGTCCTTTAATTTGATTAGCTACAGTTCCGCTTAACGCTCCAAATCCAATAGCTATATTTCCTACGGCTTTATCGGTTAAATCCGACAGATACAATAATGAGTTTTTACCAATAGCTATGTTATTTCTTCCTGTTGTTAGTGTTTGAGCAGTTTCTGAACCAATAGCTATGTTGCCAGTTCCACTTGTAAGTGCAAATAATGAATTTCCACCAATAGCTACATTTTCTCCTGCGATTGGGTTAACACCATCAAGTCCACTTGTAAAAGATTTTAGTGCTTTATCTCCGATAGCTACGTTAAAGTCACCTAAGAATCCTCCACCAGGATTTACATTACTAATTCCTGCTTCTANACCTATATAAGTTGAACCACCTAGATTTTTTTGAACAATTGTGCCGTCTACTAAAAGAGATACTGTAGTATCATAACTTGGTGTTGCTTCTTNGCTTAGCATACTATCTCCAAGTGTAACTCCATCTGGAGTCCACAAAGGAATTGTATTTAAAGTACCACTGCCTGTAGTGGTTAAAGGTCTTTCAATAACTCTACCATCTACATCTACTGCTAAAAGTCTTGTAGCTGTACCTGTTACAATACCTGTTCCGTATGTGTTTAATTTAAGCTCACCATCTTTTCTAATCTCTAAAGCATTAGAACGATTGGCATTATCTTCTCCGTTTCCTATTATTAATAAGTTGTCTGTTGCAACCCATGTAGTTAAACTCCCTGGCCCTACATTTAAATTAGAAGAACCTAAAACTGTCTGTTTAAAGTCTGTAGTACTTAAATGTACACCGAATGCGTTAGAATAATCTCCTGATAATACGTTTGCAGTTCCAATCCCATATGAGAATGAAGCTGTTCCAACTGCTGTATTTTGATATCCAATTAATGTAGCATAATTTCCACTAGATGTATTCCCATCTCCTATTGCAACACTTTCAAATGCTGTAGTATCATTAGATTGACCAATAGATATAGATTGTGTTCCTGAAGCTGTATTTAATAATCCTCCAATAGCAATTGAATTTGCTCCTGAAGCTTCTTGTGCAGTTCCTAAAGCCACAGAATTTAATCCTGAAGCTACAGATGCTTGACCAATTGATGTACTTTGTTCTGCTGATGCTGTTGTGTTTTGTCCTATAGACACAGATCTAAGCCCTGATGCTGTTGTGGATTGTCCCAAGGAAATCGCCCCAGTGTTACTAGCTTCTGCACCGAGTCCTATTGATAATGAACTCCCCCCAGTTGCTTTTGCGGCTTGTCCATAGGCAAAAGCATATGGTTGGCTTGCTTCAGAATTTGTTCCTCCTACAAAAGACTGAAGTCCACTTGCTGTTGAACTTCTACCAAAACATGTCGCACCTTGACCATTAGCAAGTGCTTGTATTCCAAAAGCAAAAGAAGACTTATTTGTGGCAGTACCACCGTCATCACTCCCTGGGCCTGAACCTCCTCCTGAAAAAGAAGCAAATCCACTTGCTGTAGACTTCCATCCTGTTGCTGTAGAAGAATTACCGCTTGCTGTTGTGCTTTCTCCCATAGCCGTAGAGGATAATGCACTTGCTGTTGTGAGTCTGCCCATTGCTGTAGATCCTTCTCCACCTGCTTCTGTGCTTTGTCCCATTGATGTAGAATCAGTTCCACTTGCCTCTGTGCCATTTCCAATTGCTGTAGAGAAAGTTCCACTTGCTACTGTATTTTGTCCCATTGCTGTGGACATAGTACTACTTGCTGTTGTGCCACTACCTGTAGCTAAAGAATAATCTCCTAGTGCTGTTGTGTTAGCTCCCATTGATGTAGAATAATCTCCACTTGCTACTGTGCTACTTCCCATTGCTGTAGAAAAATCTCCACTTGCTACTGTGCTAACTCCCATTGATGTAGAAACAAGACCACTTGATACTGTGTCACTTCCCATTGCTGTAGAAGTAACACTACTTGCTTCTGTGTTACTTCCTATTGCTGTAGAGCGTGAAGCACTTGCTATTGTGCTAACTCCCATTGCAACTGAATATAATCCGCTTGCTTCTGTGCCATTTCCCATTGCTGTAGAAAAATTTCCACTTGCTGTTGTGAGTTCCCCCATTGAGGTAGATTGGTCACCACTTGCTGTTGTTTCAGTCCCCATTGCTGTAGATGCTTCTCCAATAGCTTGTGTTCCGTTACCCATAGCTGTGGAATATTGTCCACTTGCGGATGTACCTGTACCCATTGCATTAGCTGCGTCTCCATCTGCAAGGTTAGCAGTTAGGTCATTAAATATTAAAGACTTATCACCTACACCTACTTTTACTTGAGCATCTCCTAGCTCACTATCTGTTACCCATATAGCTAAGTTTCCTGGAGTACCCTGACCTGTTAGTACAGAAGAGTTATCAATCTTATCCCAAAATATGTTATCGTTTAAATCTTCAGAAATAATAGCCCAATCTCCAACTTCCCAATCAGTAATTGTTCCACCACCCTGTGTGTCTAAAGGAACAGAACCTGCTACAGATACTATCCAATATTTACCTGTATTTGCAGGAACTAAAGGAACACTAAATAAATCAGGTGAATTCAAGTCTGCATCCCATGCTCCTTGAAATTCTAGTCCAGAACCTTGGTAGTTCTGCCATTCGACAGTACCATCGGTTTGAGAAACTAAAACCTGTTCTCCTGTACCAATAGCATTATTAGCGTCATAAACTTCAGAGGCAAAATAAATTCCTCCGTTTACATTTACTAATCCATTTGCAATTGTTTGTTTTCCAATAGTTACATTTTCAGCAACAATTAAGTTACCAACTCCTGAACCATTATCTAGATATACAGTTGTTCCAAGTACTTCGCTGACTTTTCCACCTATCGAAGCCGTATCTTGATAAAATAATGAATTTACTAATTTTACAGATTCCACTCCTGCTGTTGCAGCAGTAAAAATAGGAAGCCTGTATGACACACCATCAAATGCTGCGTCTATAACGAAATCAGCAATACCTTGTATTGTAAATGTTTTTGTTTGAAGACTAATTGGGCTAGAGTTAGCTGCTGTTCCAATTAAATAGTCTGCCCCTTCAATCGGAGATTGACCTGGGTACGATAAAGTATTGTTGATTTTTGCCATTTTATTCTTTTTCTTTTTCTTTTATTTCACCTGTTTGTAGATTAATAGTAGTGTTGTCACCATATTTTTCTATAAACTCATTTTCAAGTTTTGCAAATTGAGATCTCACCTCTTTTACTTGATCTATAATTAAATGTTTTTGTAATTCTAAATCACCCAATTGAGTTTTTAATGTTACAAAATCTGAATTTAAAGTTTGTAATTTTACTAATTCTGTTTTTTCTAAATTTTTCATTATATTAAATTAAGGTTATTATGCAAAGGTATGAATTATTCTTTAGTTTTCTTTGAAGCTTTCTCCCAACTTCTCCCAACAAAATAAGCTCCATATACGGTAACAAGTAATGTTTGAAAAATGGGAATGTATTCTTTCGATATTGTAAAGCTTCCAATGTTACCGTCTGTAAAACATAATGCAGTAAATATTACTGTTAAATATATAAGTACCATTGGACGTATGTTTTTTGACAATACAGAATCACTCTGCATGTCATATTTCCAACGTTCACTAACTTCTTGTTGTGCTTCTTTATCAGCTTGTTCTAAAATTTTTACTATTTTTTCTTTTGCTTCTAATCTTTCTTCATCAGTAGTTATAAGCTCGTCTAATACCTGACCAACTTCTTTTATTACATTTCCGCTAAGCCATTGCCATAATTTTTTCATAATCCGTTGTATTCTTTAGACGCATCAAAGCAAGGGCAAGATTTAGCCGCAAACTCTCGATGACCATGTATTGTTGCTTCTGGAAAAATTTTTTTTAGTAATCTAAGTAAGGTAAGTAAACTAGCAATCTGTTCGCTAGTTCTATTGTCTTCTGCATCCCACTTTCCGTCTGCTCCTCTTTCTTCTTTAACTCCACCTGCGTAACATATGCCTATAGAATTTTTATTCAGTCCTTTTGTGTGAGCGCCTTGTTTTTCTAATGATCTGCCTATTTCAATTAAGCCACCTCTTTTAATAAAAAAATGGTAGCCAATCCCTGACCACCCTCGTTTTTTATGCCATCTGTCAACCTCCTTAGCATCTATATCNTGCGAAGGTCTAGTTGCAGAGCAATGAATAATAATTTTATTTATTTTTCTTTTCATTATGATTAATCCATATTCTTTGAGCCGTATATATTATAGAAGCTGTTAATAGAATTAATTTTAAAGCCATTTCAACATGAGTGAATGACACAGCTAGACTTAAGAAATTTATAACGTATATTTTTGTATCCTGCATTGTCATTATTTTCTTATAAGTACGTAATTCACTTCTAAGTCTAATAATGCACTATTATCTTGCGTATATCCTACCATAGCGCTATGATTTCTCCTGCGGTAGTTCCTGTATTATAAACTTGCAAAACATTTACAGGAAAAAATTGTCCTGCATAAACTCCTGTAAAGATAACATCGTCACCTCCTACAGTTTTTACTCTAATATTTCCTGGAAGACCTATATATAAAGCACATCCATTATTAGTACCTCCGGTAACACTTGGAATATTGGTTGTGTCACTTGGAGTAACTAGTGCAGCTCTACCTGCTTGTAATTTTGTATAAGCCATTTTTTATTTATTATAAGGGAACATTCTGTTTAAACTATCACGTCTTTGATTACATCCACAAGGTTTCCCTGTTGCCTTGCTTACGGTTTCAACTACTTTTTTTATCCCAGTTGCTTTCGTTACTTTTTCAATTGTATCTCCTAAGCCTTTTGATTTCATTTTAAGTTTTATTTTTCTTTACAAGCACATAACTTGTTTGGACATTTATCAATATTTTTATAAGACAAAGACAGAATAAATGAATTCCATTTACATTGAAATTCACACCATACTCTTTGCATCCAAAGACCTAATTTTACAAAAGCTTTTCCCATTTATTTCTTTTTTGTTGAACAGCCAAAGTTATTAGCATAATTAGCCTGCTTTACTATAGTTTGAGAGTATTTCTTTGGGCTTTTCATTACTGCTGATGCAGCCTTACATGTGTCCGAAAACCCATTTTTTTTAGCCCATGAAGAAAATTTTCCCTCATTCTTTTTTTTAATAGCAGGAAATGCTTTTTTCTTTGCCATTTATTTTTTTATTAAACCTGTTAAGTGTTTTTTAACCCCTTTAACATGTCCTGGGTGATCATGTCTGTAAGACATTCCTTTGTCAGCTCCATAAGAATGCCCATAATCTTTTTTAGACATTGCTTTTGACTCGTCTCTACGAGATTTCATAGATTGAGATTTTTTTCCGTTTCTCGCTCCGATTGATTCATCTAGACGAGAGTTGTATCCTTGTGCCATAATAATTGTTTTTTGTATTTTACAAATATAGTAATATTTTAATACTTATTTTTTAGACTTAGCTCCTACACACTTCCATCTTTTGCGAGATAAATTGTTAGGAGTATTAGGGTTGTTTCTTTTTTTTGCTGACAATCTTTTTTTTATGCCTAAACTTCT
>JGI24540J26637_10000019_pt1 | contig 51766 bp, 43 predicted proteins | sample NorSeaMetagenome_FD_26637 | JGI IMG/M metagenome (IMG submission 26637)
TATTAGATAGTGTTAAGCTAGAATTAGGTTTTGCATTAGGTCTTTTTGCAATTTTTGGAATAATAAGATACCGAACTGACCCTATTCCTATTAAAGAAATGACTTATTTGTTTTTAGTTATTGGGATATCTGTTGTTAATGCACTAGCAAATAAAAAAATTAGCTATTCAGAATTAGTTTTTGCAAATTTTATGATTGTTGGAGTAACTCTGGGTCTTGAAAGAGTATGGCTTTTAAAGCATGAAAGTCGTAAGAATATTATTTATGAAAAAATTAATCTTATTAAACCTGAAAATCATTCAGAACTTATTTTAGATTTAAAAGATAGAACTGGTATTAATGTTGTTAGAGTAGAGATTCGGAAGATAGATTTCTTAAAAGACATTGCGTATTTGCGTATTTTCTATTATGAAAATGATAAAAAATAGCCTAATATTTTTTGTGTTATTATTTAGTTTTTCATCATTTGCTCAAGAGAATGATTTTCAATTATGGAACTCGGTATCAGTAAAGAAAAAAATTAATAAGAAGCATAGTCTAGATTTAAAATATGGTCTTCGATTTAGAGAAAATGGATCTATAGTTGCTAAAAACTTTATTGATATAAGAACAAGATATAAGCTTCATAAAAAATGGAGTGTAGCTTTAGGATATCGTAATATTAATGAATGGTCTAAGTATTCACAACTAGTTAAAAAGAATAGGTTTTATTTTGATTCTTATTATTCNAAGAAGATCAAAAGATATTATTTTGATCTTAGGAGTAGAATTGTATTTCAAGGAAAAGTCTCATATAACGAGATTATTAGACAAAGAGTTCGGCTATCATATAATCTTCGTAAGACAAAATTAGAACCTTCTTTTTCAGTAGAGTCTTTTTCTAGTTTTGATAATTTTATCGATAAGTTAAGATACTCATTGCTCTTATCTTATCCTATTAATAAAAAAACAGATTTTAACTTAGGTTATAAAATACAACAAGAATTTAATGTAGTTGATCCAGTAACTCTTTTAATTTTTGAAATTAAATTAATTTATAAGATATAAAATGATTGAAAAGAAAATAAATACTACNTTCTTGATTGCTGATTTTGATGAAATGTCTGAAGAAGAAAAAATCTTAATTAATAATGCTAAGAAAAGTTTAAAATCTGCTTATTCTCCATATTCTGGTTTTTCAGTTGGAGCAAGNATTTTGTTAAATAATGGTAAAACAGTTGAGGGTAGTAATCAGGAAAACATTGCNTATCCATCTGGATTGTGTGCTGAACGTGTTGCTCTTTTTTATGTAGGTTCTCAATATCCAAATGGTATAATAAAAACTATTGCTATATCAGCTTTTTCACAATCATTTACAATAGAAGATTACATAAGCCCTTGTGGAGCATGTAGGCAGGTTATGGCTGAATATGAAGAAAAGCAAAAAAGTAAAATTAAGGTTTTGTTGCATTCGCCAAATGGAAAAGTTTTAATTTCAGAATCTGTCGAAGACTTACTTCCTTTTATCTTTAAGAGTCCTTTTTTGAAAAAATATTAATTATTACACATGCACGTTCTTTCTACCCCAATTGAATATTTAAAAGGAGTTGGCCCTATAAGAGCTGAACTGTTTAAGAAAGAACTTAGAATCTTTTCATACGAAGATNTATTAATGCACTTTCCATTTAGGTATATTGATAAAAGTAATATTCATCTTATTAGCGATATTAATGAGGATATGCCTTATATTCAATTTAAAGGAAAAATTATTAAGCTTGAAGAAAAAGGATTAAGAAAATCAAAAAGATTAATTGCTCATCTTAGAGATTCAAGTGGTGATATTGAATTAATATGGTTCAAATCTGTAAAGTGGATAAAATCTAGTATTAATTTAGATAAAGAATATCTTGTTTTTGGCAAGCCTACTTTTTATTCTGGAAAAGCTAGTTTAGTTCATCCTGAATTAGATGTTTTAGATGATGAATCTATAGACTCAAGAGGTTTACATGGAGTGTACTCAACTACAGAAAAGCTTATTAACAAGGGATTAAATAGTAGGGCAATTTCTAGATTAATAAAAAACCTTATTCCTCATCTTGAAAATAATATTGATGAAAGTTTATCACAAGAGATATTAGATAAATATAAACTTCCCAATAAAAAGGAGGCTTTAACGAATATTCATTTATCCAAAGATTTAAAAGAACTTGAAAGATCTCAGAAAAGATTAAAATTTGAAGAGTTATTTTTTCTCCAATTGCATCTTGTCAAAATAAAGATGATTAGAAATAATAAATATATTGGGTATTCACTTTCTCAATTAGGAGATAATTTTCATAATTATTATAAGAATCATTTAAAGTTTGAACTTACAAATGCTCAAAAGCGTGTTATAAAAGAAATTAGGATAGATGTAAAGAACAACAAACAAATGAATAGACTATTACAAGGTGATGTTGGAAGTGGTAAAACAATTGTTGCTCTTTTAAGTATGTTAATGGCTATTGATAATGGTTTTCAAGCTTGTATAATGGCACCAACTGAAATTTTAGCACAACAGCATTTTACTACAATTTCTAAGGAACTTGCAGAAATGGATATTAATGTGAATATTTTAACTGGCTCCAAAAAAACAAAAGCAAGAAGAGAATTATTAGAAGAACTTGAAAATGGAAAAATTCAATTACTAATAGGAACACATGCTCTTTTAGAGGATAAAGTCAAGTTCCATAATTTAGGTTTTGTTGTAATTGATGAGCAGCATAGATTTGGTGTTGCTCAAAGAGCTAAACTTTGGAAAAAAAATAAATTCCCTCCTCATGTTTTAGTGATGACAGCTACTCCTATTCCTCGTACATTATCAATGACTTTATATGGTGATTTAGATGTTTCTGTTATTGATGAATTGCCACCTGGAAGAAAGGTAATTAAAACTTTATGGAGATCTGATAGCTCTCGCTTAAAGATTCTAAGATTTATGAGAGAACAAATAAAAGTTGGTAGACAGATTTATGTTGTATTTCCATTAATTGATGAGAGTGCTAAATTGGATTACAAAAACTTAATAGAAGGTTATGATTCAATTGTAAGAGAGTTTCCATTGCCAGAATTTCAAGTAAGTGTAGTTCATGGTCAGATGAAATCAGAAGATAAAGAGTATGAGATGAATCGCTTTGTAGAGGGAGTTACAGATATTATGGTAGCAACCACAGTAATTGAAGTTGGTGTTAATGTTCCAAATGCTTCTGCAATGATTATTGAAAGTTCTGAAAGGTTTGGTTTGTCACAACTCCATCAACTAAGAGGAAGGGTAGGAAGAGGTTCTAATCAATCTTATTGTATACTCATGAGTGGTAATAAGCTTAGTAATGATGCTAAAACTCGTTTAAAAACTCTTGTAGATACAAATGATGGATTTGAAATTGCTGAAGTTGATTTAAAGTTAAGAGGTCCCGGAGATATGATGGGGACTAAACAAAGTGGAATCTTAGATTTTAAAATTGCAGATATCATTAAGGATAATAAAATTCTTCTTTATGCTAGAAAGGAGGTTGATCAATTATTACTTGATGATTTTGAATTGTCCAAATCAGAAAATATAAATATAGCAAGATTTTATAGGCCGTATGCAAGAGAAAGAATGGGGTGGAGTAGGATTAGTTAAAAAATAAAGGGTAAGCTATTTGTATCGCACCGCTACAACCTAATACCCTTGCTGCATTCCTGCCCTGGGGGAGTTAATAGGGAGCTGGTCGTACAAGACTTACCCTTCGGCGACAAAATTAATATAATCTATCTTACAGCAAAATTTTTCTTAGTATGTATTTTTTATATTTGTAAAAAAATAAATTTTATGGATACAAGAAAATTTGCAATGAACTATGGTGCATATTTAGGTTTAGCATTAGTTATGATATCGGTAATAGTTTATTTTCTAGGATTAGAAGAACAAAAATCTATTATTCCTTCACTTATAAATAACTTTCTTATAATTGGTTCAATTTCATATTCTGTTATAATATTTAGAGATAATTTTAATAATGGATTAATTTCATATAGCGATAGTCTCAGGTTAGGAACGTCTGTTGTTTTTTTTGCATCTGTAATATTAGCTTTTTATACATATATTTTTGTAACTTTTATAAATCCTGAATATTTAAAAAATATTATAAATTTAGCAGAACAAGAGATATTAAATTCAAATCCTGAAATTTCTGATGATGATTTAGATTTGGCTTTATCTATGACACAAAAAATGCTTCAACCCCAATGGATGGCTACTCTTTCAATTATAGGTGGGACTTTTATGGGTTTCTTTTATTCATTAATAATCTCCTTTTTTGTAAAAAAAGAAGATCCTAATTTAATTATGTGATTATGGATATTTCAATTGTTATTCCTTTATTAAATGAATCAGAGTCACTTCCTGAACTTTGTTTATGGATAGATAAGGTTATGCTTAAAAATAATTATGCTTACGAGGTTCTTTTAATAGATGATGGGAGTAAGGATAGTTCTTGGCAAGTTATTGAAGAAATTGTTTCTAAAAATAAGTCAATTAAAGGAATAAAATTTAGAAGAAACTACGGTAAATCAGCTGCTTTAAATGTAGGTTTTAAAAAAGCTAAGGGTGATGTTGTAATAACTATGGATGCTGACCTTCAAGATAGTCCTGATGAAATACCAGCATTATTTGATAAGATAATTAAAGAAAATTTTGATTTAGTTTCTGGTTGGAAACAAAAAAGATATGATCCGCTAACAAAGACGATCCCTACTAAACTTTTTAATTGGGCTGCAAGAAGAGCCTCTGGAATTTATCTTCATGATTTTAATTGTGGTTTAAAGTCATATAAAAATACGGTTATTAAAAGTGTAGAAGTTCATGGGGAGATGCATCGATATATTCCAGTTCTTGCTAAATGGGCTGGTTTTGCTAATATTACCGAGCAAGTTGTAGAACATCAGAGTAGGAAGTACGGTGAAACAAAATTTGGTTTAGAGCGTTTTGTTAATGGTTTTCTAGACCTCTTAACGATTACTTTTGTAACTAGATTTGGTAAGAAACCAATGCACTTTTTTGGTATAGTAGGTACAATAATGTTTNTGATTGGATTTGGTATTTTTGGATATATAGTTGTAGAAAAGTTATATNCAATTTTTAATAGTGTATCTGCTAAAAACATAGCTGACATGTCCGTCTTTTATATTGCACTTACTTCTATGGTTATTGGAGTTCAGCTCTTTTTAGCTGGATTTATTTCTGAAATGATTTCAAGAAATGCAAATGACAGAAATAATTACCAAATAGAAAAAGAGGTTTAAGTTTTGTCATCTAAAAAAGTTATTATTATAGGTCCTGCTCATCCTTATAGAGGAGGGATATCAAATTTTAATAATTCTTTAGCTCAAGCGTATAATGATAAAGGCGATGATGTGCAGGTTTTCTCTTTTTCTTTACAGTACCCTTCTTTTTTATTTCCTGGAAAAACACAATATGAAAATTCAGATCCACCTAGAAATATAAATATTAAAAGTGTAATTAACTCTATTAATCCTTTTAATTGGTTTTCTGTATCTAAACAAATCAACAAAGAAAATCCTGATTATGTTATTATTAGATACTGGCTTCCTTTTATGGGTCCATGTCTTGGTACAATCGCAAGGTTACTTAATTCTAATATTAAAATACTAGCTATTACTGATAATATTATTCCTCATGAAAAGAGGTTCGGAGATTTTTTATTAACTAAGTATTTTATAAAAGGGTGTGATGCATTTTTAACTCTATCAGCATCAGTTTTAGAAGATCTTTTGAAATTCACTAGCTCTACTAAGAAGATTTTTATACCGCACCCTATATACGATACATTTGGAAATAAAATTGACAAGAATATAGCCTTACAAAATCTTAATTTAAATAGTAAAGATAAGCATCTTCTATTCTTTGGTTTTGTTAGAAAATATAAAGGCTTAGACCTTATGTTAGAGGCAATGGCTGATGTTAGAGTAAAAGAATTAGGTGTTAAATTAATTGTAGCTGGAGAATTTTATGATGATATAAATGAATATCTAAATTTAATTGATGAGTTAGGAATAAAAGATAATATTATCTTAAAAAGTGACTTTATAGCGGAGGCAGATGTGAAAAATTATTTTTGTGCATCTGACATGATAACTCAAACCTATCGAACTGCTACACAAAGTGGAGTTACTCAGATTGCTTATCATTTTGAAAGACCTATGTTAGTGACAAATGTTGGAGGATTAGCAGAAATAGTACCTGATAACAAGGTCGGTTATGTAACATCTAAAAACCCATCTGATATAGCAGGTGCTATTGTTGATTTCTATAATAATAATAAAGAGCAGGAATTTACAAAGAATACTATTTCTGAAAAAAAGAGATTTACTTGGGAAAGTTTAATAGATGGTATTGAGAGTTTAATACTTAAGTAGATTAAAAATTCTTTTCTTGTTATATTTGTAAAAAAAATCATGAAGTATATTTTTTCTTTCTTTTTCATCTTTTCAATTACTATTAATGCTCAATCTATTAATGAAATAGATATTAATGGTAACAAGCAAGGGGTATGGAAAAAAACTTATGATAATGGCAGCTTAAGATATACTGGTAGTTTTAAGGATAATAATGCTATAGGTATTTTTTATTATTATTATAAAACTGGAGAATTAAAATTAGAAAAAGAGTTTTTTCATAATGGTACTGCTGCAGCAACTTATATTTATTCTAAAAATGGTAATCTTAAAGCTTCTGGGCTATATGTTAACGAATTAAAAGACAGTACTTGGAATTATTTTAATAATGATAGTATTCTTATTCTTTCTGAAGTTTATTCTAATGGAAAGTTAGATGGAGCTGTTAAGACTTACTATGACGAAGGAGCTCTTTATGAATTTAAGAATTATACAAATGATATTTTAAATGGATTTTGGAAACAGTTTTTTATAAATGGAAATCTAAAGTTACAAGGATTATATGAAAATGGAAAACGAGATGGTCAGCAGATTTATTATTTTCCTGATGGTAAAGTTTATTCATCTGGATTGTATAAAGATGATTCAAAGTTTGGCGAATGGATTTATTATAAAAATGAAGGATTAAAAGATACAATTATAAATTATAATGAGTAAAGGAAAGGTTTTAATGGCAATGAGTGGAGGTATTGATAGTACTATGGCCTCATTGTTACTTCATGAAGAGGGTTATGAGGTAATTGGTATAACTATGAAAACATGGGATTATGCCTCTGCAGGTGGTTCAAAAAAGGAGACTGGATGTTGTAGCTTAGATTCAATTAATGATGCTAGGCAGTTAGCAGTTGATTGTGGTTTTCCTCATACTATTCTTGATATTAGAGAAGAGTTTGGAGATTATATTATTGATAATTTTGTAGATGAGTATATTGCAGGAAGAACCCCAAATCCCTGCGTATTATGTAATACTCATATAAANTGGGAAGCNTTATTAAAAAGAGCAGATATGCTTGGTTGTGAGTTTATTGCTACTGGTCACTATGCTCAGGTTCGTAAATTAGATGATAGATATGTTGTTTCGAAAGGACTTGATGAAAGTAAAGATCAATCATACGTATTATGGGGAGTGACTCAAGAATGTTTGCAAAGAACAATTTTTCCAATGGGAAATTTACATAAAAAAGATATAAAACAAATGGCTATTGATAGAGGATATCATCAGTTAGCTGCAAAAAATGAAAGTTATGAGATATGTTTTATCCCTGATAACGATTACCGAGGATTTTTAAAAAGAAGGGTAGAAGGCTTGGAAGAAAAAGTTAAAGATGGAAATTTTGTTTCTGTTTCAGGTGAAGTTGTAGGTCAACATGATGGTTATCCTTTCTATACAATTGGGCAAAGAAAAATAGGAGTTTCTTTAGGAAATGAGCCTACATATGTTGTTGGAATTAATGAAATAGACAATATTGTAGTTGTTGGAACAAAAGAGGATTTAAAGAAACAAGAAATGTATGTTCGTAATATTAATTATGTCAAATACTCAAAATTAATAGATGGAGTTCAATTATTAGTTAAAGTTAGGTATAAACATAATGGAGAGATGGCGACTATTACTAATGAAGGTGATGACTTAAAGGTGCTTTTTCATAATAAAGTTGAGGGTATAGCACCTGGTCAGTCTGCTGCTTTTTATGATGGTAATGATCTTGTAGCTGGAGGGTTTATTATGAAAAGATAAATTTGGATTCACACAAAATATCATATAAAGATACCGGTTTATTTAGTCAGCTAATACTTGATTATTTAGATCAAAAAAAAGATTTGGAGCAATACATTTCTTATTTTCCTAATGAAGAAAATTTTCTTAAGCAAATTAAAAGTAAATCAGATAATGATATTGATCGTGAATTACTTCAGAATATAGTTAAAGAACAAAATAGTTTCTTAGAACTCTCTGAAATCTGTAATGCAAATATAGAAGCATTAAAATCTAAAAATACTTTTTCTGTAACTACTGGGCATCAACTTTGTCTTTTTACGGGGCCTTTATATTTTATATATAAGATTGCTAGCACTATAAATCTTGTTAATAGATTAAAAAATAATTATCCAAAATATAATTTTGTACCAGTATTCTGGTTAGCAAGTGAAGATCATGATTTTGAAGAAATTAATTCAATTAACCTCTTTAATAAGCCAGTTAAATGGGATTCAAGTCAAAATGGCGCTGTTGGAAGAATGAAATTGGATGGAATTAGCTCAACGATTGCTGAAATTCAAAAAATACTTGGATCTAGTGATAATGCTAAAAAACTTATTGATATTTTTCAGAAATCATATAATGAAGATAATAATCTCTCACAAGCAACTCGAATATTAATTAATGAATTATTTGGAAAATATGGATTATTAATAATTGATGGTGATGATATTTTGTTAAAACAAAAAATATCTGAAATTATTGACCATGATATTAATCATAGTAGATTTTATAATATCATTAAAAAATCTAATGAGAAAATTTCAGTTAAATATCATTCTCAGGCTTATGTTCGTCCAATTAATTTTTTTAGATTATCTGAAAAAGATAGGGTTAGAGTAACTGAAAAAGAGGATTTTGAAACTATAAATAAAAATCCAGAAATATTTAGTCCAAATGTTTTAATGAGGCCTATTTATCAAGAAATGATTTTGCCAAATATAGCATATGTCGGTGGAGGTTCAGAGCTTTCTTATTGGTTTCAGCTATATGATACATTTAAAGATCTTTCACTGCCTATGCCCATATTAGTCATGAGAAATTCTGTTGTTTTATTGGATTCAAAAAAACAAAATAAGATTAAAAAGTTGTCATTAGATACATTAGATTTTTTTGAAGATATTAATCTAATAAATAAAAAATATATTCTTAAAAATTCTGATAAAATTAATCTTAATGAAGAATTAATGCGAATGAAAGAAGTCTTTCAATCTATTAATCAGAAAATTGAAGATCCAAGTTTAATATCAAGTCTTAATGCAATTGAGAAAAAGAATAATAATATGATAGCTGATTTTGAAAATAAGGTTATTAAGAATTTAAAGTCTAAAAATGAGATTCAGATTAATCAGATATTAAAGATTAAGAATGACTTTTTTCCAAATAAAAAATTACAAGAACGTCATGATAGTTTTATTCCACAATATGTAAAATATGGGGATAACTTTATAAAAAATATAATTTTTCATTTAAATCCACTAGACACTAATTTTGTAATTTTAAATTTAGAAAACTAAACTACTTATGAAGCATGAAAGAGTTATAATATTAGATTTTGGATCTCAGTATACACAATTAATTGCTAGACGCGTTAGAGAGTTAAATATTTATTCTGAGATACATCCATTTAATAAGATTCCAGATATAGATAGTAATGTTAAAGCAGTAATTTTATCTGGATCTCCTTTTTCAGTTAGAGAAGATGATGCCCCTACACCAAATTTAGAAAATATAAAAGGTCGTATTCCTATATTAGCTATTTGTTATGGCGCACAATTTCTAGCATATAATAATGGTGGAGTTGTTCTTCCATCTAAAATTCGAGAATACGGAAGAGCAAACCTATCTTATATTAACTCCTCTTCTACACTCTTTAACAATATATCATTAAACTCACAAGTTTGGATGAGTCATGGTGATACCATCACAGATTTGCCAAAAGATTTTAATGTGCTTTGCTCAACAAATGAAGTTGAAATTGCCGCTTATGATGTTGATAACGAAAAAACATATGGACTGCAGTTTCATCCTGAAGTATATCATTCAAAAGATGGTCAAAAATTGATTAGTAATTTTTTAATTAATATCTGTGAGTGTAATCAGGATTGGACACCTGATTCTTTTGTAGATAGTACGATAAAAAAATTAAAATTAGAAATTGGAAGTGATAAAGTAGTTCTAGGATTATCTGGCGGAGTTGATTCTACTGTTTCAGCCGTTTTACTGGATAAAGCTATTGGTAAAAACTTATTTTGTGTTTTTGTTGATAATGGCTTACTACGTAAAGATGAATTTGAACAGGTTTTAGATCAATATAATGATATGGGACTTAATGTCAGAGGTATTGATGCCAAGCAAGATTTTTATAATGTTCTTAGTGGTATTTCTGACCCTGAGAAGAAAAGAAAAGCAATAGGCTCAAAATTTATTGATGTTTTTGATCAACAGGCTAATTTAATTGATAACGTTAAGTGGTTAGCTCAAGGAACAATCTATCCAGATGTGATAGAATCTATCTCTGTTTCTGGGGGACCTTCAGCTACTATTAAATCTCATCATAATGTTGGTGGTTTGCCAGATTTTATGAAACTTAAAATAGTGGAACCTTTAAAAACATTATTTAAAGATGAGGTGCGAAGAATTGGAGCTGCCCTTTCAATAGATGCAGAGTTATTAGCTCGTCATCCTTTTCCTGGCCCTGGATTAGCCATAAGGATACTTGGTGATATTACAAAAGATAAAGTTAGAATATTACAAGAGGTAGATTATATTTTTATTTCATCTTTAAAATCACATAATCTATATAATAAAGTTTGGCAAGCAGGAGCTATTTTTCTTCCAGTTCAATCTGTTGGTGTAATGGGTGATGAAAGAACATACGAGAACGTTGTTGCTTTAAGAGCGGTGGAGTCAACTGATGGTATGACTGCAGATTGGGTACATCTTCCTTATGATTTTCTTGCTAAGGTTTCCAATGAAATTATCAATAAAGTTCATGGAGTAAACAGAGTGGTATATGATATTAGTTCAAAGCCTCCAGCAACAATAGAATGGGAATAGATAAAATAGGATGTTGTTTATTATTTATATTCTTGAGTATATCTGTATGCTCACAAAATAGTAATGACACTATTTTTATAAATAATGATTACTACATAAAACATATTGTAAAGATTAATGAATCTATTTCAGATATAGCTAATTATTATAATATATCTGTAAATAAAATCATAGAAACTAATGAAACTAATTTACAACTATACTATAAGCAAGTTTTATATATTCCTCTAAAAATTAGTAAAAAACCCTTATTTAATTTATTCAAAAAAGATAAAAAAATAGACATAGCTTTATTACTTCCTTTTTACAAAAATTTAAATGATACTTTAGTTGCATCATTTGAGGAAGTGGAGGATGCTGAAAAAGTAATACTTTCAAAATCTGCAATGGCTTTAGATTTTATGCAAGGAGTTCATTTAGCACTTGATTCTCTTAAGAGCTTAGGAATAAATATTAATCTTATTGTTTTAGACACTCAGAATGATTCCGCTAAAACTACCGAGATTATTAAATCTAAAATGTTAGATACTGTAGAAGTAATACTTGGCCCTATATATTCTAGAAATATGCAGTTAGTTAGTGATCAATATGGTAATGATAAAAATAAATTAATTATTTCTCCATTATCTAAATCTAGTGAGTTTTTAAAAGGAAGTCCTTCTAGTCTTCAAATTAACACTCCATTTAAAATTCAAAGTCAAATTATTTCAAGATTTATTGAAGAAAAATACAAATCTATTAATGTAATGATATGTTATGATGAGAGAGAGAAAGGTTTAGCTAAATATATTGAAAGAAGATTGTCTAAAAAACTTAAAAATATTATTAAAATGGAAATGGTTTTTACTCATATTGATAGTATAAGAGATCAGTTTTTGGATTCTCAAATTATTATTCTTCCATCATATAATAGAGCTTTTATAAGTAAAATGTTAGCTAGTTTAGGCGGGATTGATTCAAGCTTTATCGTTTTTGGCTTGTCAAATATTAAAAATTATGATCATCTTGATGTCGAAAATTTAATGCAACTTGATGTTCATTTTCCAGATCCATATTATTTTAACAAGCATAGTATTAAAGATAGCCTTTTCTTATATAATTTTGAAGAAAAATTTCTTTCTTCTCCTAATAGATTTTCTTTAGTTGCCTATAATATTATGATGCATTTTTGTAATCAAAACACTTTATATAGTTTTGAAAAATATAATCAAAATAGCGGTAAAGTAAATATTAACGCTCCTTTAGTTAGATATTCTGATTATTTTTTAGAAAAAGTAGAGCGTTAATTATGGTTTAATATAAACCTCTTGCTTATTAGTTGAAATTAATATTCCGAGTCCATTATTGACATTTGAAAAAACAGGGGTTACTTCACCACCAAATATATCTAGTCCTCCATTTTCTCTTTGGTCAGATAACGAATTATAATATTTATAGGAATCATCACTAAATGTTGAAAAAATAAATTTTATAGTATCACAATCCTTATATTCAAAATCTTCTGTAAAAACATCTATTGATATATTTTTTTGTTGGCCATTAAAAAGAGCATCATTAAAAACTGCCCTATTAGCTTGAAATCTATATCCTCCCTCCAAAACATCAAAACTGTTTGATGGAAAAGATGGATCGTTAGAATTCATTTCTATTCTTCCACCCCAACCATATAATTCAAAATACCCATATTCATCCTCAAATACTTTACTGCAAGCAACTTTAAGTTCAAGAGCATAATAATTTTCAATATTAGCATTGTCATCAAAACTAAATTGGAAATTTAATTTATCATTATATGAAGTAGAGTCAATAACAAAATTATAGATTAAGATGTCATCTGGTATATAAGTTGTAGCAGTTAGGTCATTAAAATTAGGGTGCTTGACTTCAATTCTATAGCTTTTATTTTCTTTAGGAATATAATTAGAAACATAGTAATTCATATCAAGAAATGTAGAGCTATTCCAGTTTCCATCATTAACATACATTTCATAAGTATTATCTGTATCTAAAGTAAGCGTTTCTATTTCAATATTATTTTCAAATAATATAACATTAGCATTATTTACCATAGATGGAGTGCTATTATCAAAAGCCCCAACTGAGCTTGAAATTAATACTTGTATATTGGTGTCTGTATCTAACCTGCCATTTAATACTAAAACTGGTTCATGTGCAGGGATTTCAAGATCAATTACGGTTTCCATGTCACATGATAGAAAACACATAATTGCTATTAATAAAAGTAAATTTAAATTTTTCATAATTAAAACTGTATTCTGTAAGAAATTGAAGGGATTATTGGGAATAATGATACCTGTTTTGCAACTCTATTTCCTAACTCATATGTAAGGTATGCAAAAAATGGATTTTTTCTACTGTAAGCATTGTATGCTCCAAAAGACAGTATTCTAGTTGATTTTTTCTTTTTAATAGTCTTATTAAAACCAAGATCTAAGCGATGGTATGCATCAAGCCTAGTGGAATTTCTTGGACCATATGACTCTACAATATCAACAAAATCATTATTGTTATTTGGTGTTCCTAAGTATTGCTTGAGGAAATGTAATAGCATTTCCAGTTCCATAAATCCATGTAATTCCAGCATCCCATTTTTCATTAAATTTATGAGATAAAACTAGCGAAAAATCATGTCTTCTATCAAATTTATATGGATACCATTCTCCAAAATTAATATTATCAAACTTTCTATTAGTCCAAGAAAGAGTATAGCCAATCCATCCTGTAGTTCTACCTTTTTTCTTCTGAAGGAATAATTCTGCACCATAAGATTCTCCTTTACCTCCTGTTTCTACAGAATTTTCCCAAGATTCAGTACTAGATAAGTTAGAATACCCAGCTTTATATGTAATCAAGTTACCCATAGTTTTGTAATATCCTTCTAAGCTAAGCTCATATTCACCATTGGCAATTTCAGTAGAAATATTTCCAGCAAATTGTTTTGAGGTTTGAGAAGGCACATTGTCAGTGGCTGGCACCCATATGTCACTAGGAAAACCAATAGAAGAATTAGAAAGTAAATGAATATTTTGTGTCATCTCAGCATAAGACCCTTTTATTGACCATCTATCATTAAGAAGGTATCTTACTGATGCTCTTGGTTGAAATGATATTTCATTTTGGAATAGAGAGTTTAATCTATTAGTATTATAATAGCCTAAATGTATCCCAAGATTTGCTTTTAACCGATTGTTTATTTTAAAATTATCTTCAACATAAAAATAAAGTTCATCTGCATTTGTGTTTCCAGAAAAATTTAATGTAGTATCTAATGAAAAATTCTGTGTGGGATCAGGAAATATTTCATTAATTGATAAGTTTGTTTCACCAGGGAAAAAATTATGGTTTGTATAAGAAGTTCCAAATTTTATCTCATGATTAGGATTGGGTATAAAATCAAAATCAATTCTAGCTCCTAAGTCTTCTATGCCAGAAAGATATCCAAAATTAATATCATAAATTTCAGTACCATCATTAGAATAATATGTTGAGTTTACACCAAAGTCAGTATTAAAGGAATAGCGACTATAAGTAAATGTTGTATTACTAAAAAGTTTATCAGAAAATAAGTGATTCCATCTAAGAGTTGAGGTGAGATTGCCATATCCTAATCCAAAATTTAAGGAACTTTGTTCATTGTCAAAATTTTCTACAAAATCAACACCTAACTTATCTTTGCCAGTGTAAGCGCTTAAATACAATCTGTCTTTTTTTGAAATTTTATGATTTATTTTAGCATTTAAATCATAAAAATATAGTTTTAAATCTGTTGTGTTTGGAAGAAAAGGAGCAACAATTAGATCTATGTATGTTCTTCTTGCTGAAATTATAAAAGAAGTTTTATCTTTTATTATGGGACCTTCTAAAGTAAATTTTGAAGATATTAAACCAATTGATAGATCCCCTTTGAATTCTTTAAGATTTCCTTCTTTCATATCAATTTGTAGTACAGAGGATAATCTTCCTCCAAATCTAGCTGGAAATCCTCCTTTTGTTAACCTAACTGATTTAATAGCATCAGCATTAAAAACAGAAAATATTCCACCAAGATGTGATGCATTATATACAGGAACACCATCCAGTAGTATTAAGTTCTGATCAGGACCACCTCCTCTAACATAAAAGCCTGATGTTCCTTCACTAGATTGAACTCCTGGGAGAAGTTGTATTGCTTTAATAATATCAACCTCTCCTAATAGGGCAGGAATAGTTCTAATTTGTTCAATAGGAACCTCAATAACAGATGATTGTGTTTGTTTTATAATATTTGCTTTGCCTTGAACTTGAATTTCTCCAACAGAAAACGATGAAATTTGAAATGCAATATCTTTTTCAAGATTTTTATTTAAGGAGATGTTATAGATTTGGGTCTCATATCCAATATATGAAAATGAAATTTCATAATTTCCTTTGGGTAGTGTAAGACTATAAAAGCCGTAGGTGTTTGAGACGACACCTTGTTTCAGATCTTTGCAAAATATGTTAACTCCAATTATGTTTTCTCCATTATTTTGATCAGAAACAAACCCGCTAATAGTATATTTATCATCAGCGTAAGTAAAAGATGATAAGAAAAAGCATAAGTAAACTAGTATTTTTTTTCTCATAATATTAAAAAAACGTATTTTAAATAGGTTTATTATCTTAGATCTATAATTTCAATTTCTGGATATTCTTCAGAGTTAAATTTAAATAGATTATCATCTAGATTATTATCTACACTAAATTTAGTGATCAAATAAGTAAAAGAACCTCCATTTTTATCAAACAAAATAATATTGTGCAACTGAATTTTTTCAGAATTAATTTGCAGTTGTATTTTTTGAAATGCATTACTTTCTATTGGAAATAAATCTATTATGTGTAGTGTGATATCTCCTTCGTTTTTTAGTTCTACATAGCTGTTTTTATANCCTTCTTCATATATTGTAAATAGTTTATTTGGACTTATCATATCGTCAAGAGAATCATATTCCATAATTTGCAGTTCATTAGATTCTTTTAAATATATCCACTGTGTGGTATCATCACTAATAATAATTTGTTGATTGAGTTCTAATCTGAATTTATTACTATTTATCTTAATATTTCCTTTTTGATTTTCACTAATCCCCTGTGTTNTATTTTCAAACTTAAAATCAAAATCTACATCAATGTTTTTATACGCTTTAGTATTTGTACTAAGTTGTTGTAATATTTCATTTGATTTTTCATCTTGAGCATAAGAATTAATACTAAGTATTAATAGTATAAAAATTAGTGTCCTATTCATTGTTGTTTAATGTTTTTAATAAATCTTCCAGTTCTAANAAGTCTCTTACTAAGACTTGTCGTGCTTTACTGCCTTCAAATGGACCAACAATNCCTGCTGCTTCAAGTTGGTCAATTATTCTTCCTGCTCTATTATATCCTAATCTTAATTTCCTTTGAATTAATGATGTTGAGCCAGATTGAGATTGTACTACTGTTCTAGCTGCTTCATCAAACAAAGCATCTTTATCATTTAAATCAGCTGTTGTTGCTACACTTTCAGCTTCNCCTTCATATTCAGGAAGTAAATGAGCCTGAGGATAAGCTCTTTGTGATCCAATAAATTCACATATTTTTTCTACTTCTGGAGTATCAATAAATGCACATTGTAATCGAATTAATTCATTGCCTGTTGAAATTAACATATCACCCATTCCAATTAATTGTTCTGCACCTTTAGAATCCATAATTGTTCTGGAATCTGTTGTTGAAGTTACTCTAAATGCAACTCTTGCTGGAAAATTTGCTTTAATTAAGCCAGTGATTACATTTACTGAAGGTCTTTGTGTTGCAATTATTAAATGAATTCCAATTGCCCTAGCTAATTGGGCTAATCTCGCTATTGGAGTTTCTATTTCTTTTCCTGCTGTCATAATAAGATCTGCAAACTCATCTATTACTAAGACAATATATGGTAAATATCTATGTCCATCATTTGGATTTAATCTTCTTGAAATAAACTTCTTATTATATTCTATAATATTTCTACAATTAGCATTTTTACATAACTCATATCTTTCATCCATTTCAATACATAATGAGTTTACGGTATTTACCACCTTTTTAGTGTCAGTAATAATTGCATCTTCTTGGTCTGGAAGTTTAGCTAGATAATGCCTTTCAATTTTATTAAATAAGGTAAGCTCTACTTTTTTAGGATCTATTAAAACAAACTTTACTTGAGATGGATGTTTCTTATATAATAATGATGCTAAGACTGCATTTAGACCCACTGATTTCCCTTGCCCAGTAGCACCAGCCATTAATAGATGTGGCATTTTAGCTAGATCAGCTACATATGTTTCATTAGAAATTGTTTTTCCAAATGCAATTGGAAGAGCCATTGTGTTATTTTGGAATTTATCAGATGATAAAACCTCTAGCATGGAAACTATATTTTTTGTTTTATTTGGCACTTCTATACCAATTGTTCCTTTACCGGGCATAGGAGCAATAATTCTAATTCCTTCTGCAGCAAGACTTAAAGAAATGTCATCTTCAAGGTTTTTAATTTTAGATATTCTTACTCCAGCTTCAGGAACAATTTCATAAAGTGTAATTGTGGGACCTACTGTAGCACTTATTGAGGTTATTCCGATTTTATAATGTCCTAATGTTTCAACAATTTTATTTTTTTTCTCTTCTAAATCAGCTTTATCAATTTTAATATCAGTGCCACCATATTTATTTAAAAGATCCATTCCAGGCATTTTATATGCTGATAATTCTAAAGTTGGATCGTAATCTCCTAATTCTTTTAATTTTTTATTGATTTCTTTTTCAGATAATGTTTCTTCATTTTCGGTTTGATTAATCTCAATGGCTATTTCATCTTTTTCTTCTGATTTCTCTGTTTTTTCTTTTTCTTGCAGATCAATATCAACTGATGTTTCTTGAACTTCTTTATGAATTGGAATTTCTTCTTCTTCTTCTTCTTCTTCTTCTTCTTCTTCTTTAAGAATGTTTATTGTTTTTTCTTGTTGTTTTTTTTCTAGTTTTAACTTGATTTTATCTAGAAGAATTTTAAAAATATTGAAATTAATATCAAAGTTTAATGGAATGTAGATTAATATAATAGTAATTAATAATAATGTTGTGCCAATGCTTCCAAGGGCACTTAAAATTAAATCTTGTGTATAAATCCCTAAACCTCCTGATAAAAGTGTGTTGTCAAAAAAATGAAATATAAAAACAGGAATAAATATTAAAGCTAGTAAAGTATGAAAAAGATTATTGGATATAGAGAATCTTTTTAATCCAAAGACCTTTAAACTAAGAAGTAAAATAAATGTAACAATAAGATATGCGGAGATTCCAAAAAGTCTATAGATAAGTGTATGAGATAAAAAAGCCCCGAGACCACCTAGCGAGTTTTTAACATCTTTATTTGTTATAATATCGGAAAAACTACTGTTTAGCACAATACTGTTATCAGATTTCCATTCTATGAAAAACGATGTGAATGCTATTATTAAATAAATAGAAAGTAGTAATAAAAAGCCACCAAAAATTATTTGATTATTTCTATTTATAAAAGGAGCTTTTAATTTTGTTAAAAATTTATTTATGCTAGATTTTAAGTTTAGTTTTTTCTTCATTTTATATGATAATTCAAAAATACAAATACAAATAATTATGATACTGTTTATTAACTATAATTTTACCATTAAATTGTTAATAATTATGAAGTTTAAGCTAAGACCTTTATTAACTTTGCAACACATATGAATCGACTAAATATAAATAATGAAATGGGCATGCTTAAAACAGTTGTTTTAGGGATAGCTGACGATTTTGGTGGACCTCCCAATGAAAGCGAATGTTATGATCCTAAGTCCAAAGAACATGTTATAAAAGGAACATTTCCTATTGAAAAGGATTTGCGTAATGAACTAAAACAATTTTACAATATTCTTATAAAATATAATGTTGAGGTACTTAGACCTAATAGTATTGAAAAGTTAAATCAAATCTTTGCACGTGATATTGCTTTTGTAATTGATGATAAAATAATTATATCTAATACTATTGAAGATAGAAAAAGAGAAGTAAATGGTATTAACTATATCCTTAAATCTATTCACTCAGAAAGTATTTTAAAATTAAGTGATAATTGTAGAATTGAAGGTGGTGATGTTATTGTACATGATGATTATATATTTATTGGATACTCTAATGAAGAGGATTTTAAGAAATTTAAAGTTTCTAGAACAAATTTACACGCTGTGAATAATATTAGTGATTTTTTTTCTAGTAAGAAAGTTGTAGCTTTTGAATTAAATAAATCTGATTTAAATGCTAAAGAAAATGCTCTTCATTTAGATTGTTGTTTTCAGCCTATAGGTAAAAATATGGCAATTATATATGAAGGAGGATTTAAAAATAGTAACGATATTGTTTTTTTAAATAATCTATTTGGTAAAGAAAATTTAATTAATATTAGTAAAGATGAGATGTATAATATGAATTCTAACATTTTTTCAATTTCTGATAATGTTATTGTGTCTGAGAAAAGTTTTGATCGTTTGAATTCCATTCTAAGAAAAAAAGGATTTAAAGTTGAAATGATTGATTTTTCTGAAATAGCAAAAATGGAAGGCTTGCTAAGATGTTCTACATTACCGCTTAATAGATTATGAAACAAATTACTAATAATATAATGATGATTGAGCCGGTATTATTTAATTATAATTCTGAAACAGCTATTAATAATCATTATCAAATCTCTCTTAAGGGTATAACTAATAATGAGATTCAGAAAAAAGCATTACAAGAATTTAAGAATTTTGTAAAAATATTAAAATCAAAATCTATTAATGTTGTTGTTTTTAAAGATACTAAATCCCCTAAGACTCCAGACTCAATTTTTCCAAATAATTGGGTCTCATTTCATGATAATGGAGATGTTTATCTATATCCAATGTTTGCAAAAAATCGAAGACTTGAAAGAAGAAAGGATATACTTGAATCTTTAAATCAATTTTTTGATATTTCAAGTGTTAATAGTTTGACCCATTATGAAAATGATGAATTATTTTTGGAGGGAACTGGTAGTATGATATTAGATAGGCAGTATAATATTTGTTATGCTGCAAGATCTATTAGAACTCAGGAGTCAATTGTTTTAGATTTTTGCAAGAAATTAAATTATGTACCTATTCTATTTAACGCCCTTCAAGATGTTAATGATAATAGGCTTCCAATCTATCATACAAATGTTATGATGTGTATAGCTACAGACTATGCTGTTGTATGTTTAGATTCAATTGATGATATTAATGAAAGAAATAGTGTAGTCAACTCATTAAATAGAACAAATAAAGAAATTATTGAGATTTCTGAGTCACAAGCTAATCAATTTGCTGGAAATATGCTGCAGCTTATGGGGGATAAATTATATTTAGTAATGTCAAAGTCAGCATTTAATTGTTTAAATAACAATCAAATAAATAGTATTGAAAAGTATAATGAGATTTTATCTGTTGATTTAGATATTATTGAACAATGTGGTGGAGGAAGTGCAAGATGCATGATAGCAGAAATATTTTTACCTTTGAAGAAATGATAGAGAAATTATTAAAAAAAGATATTGTTCTAGCTTTAGAAAAACTTTATAAGATTAAAGACTATGATCTGCAATTTCAAAAAACTCGTAAAGAGTTTGATGGAGATATAACATTAGTTATATTTCCTTTTACTAAGTTTTCTAAAAAGAGCCCTCAAGAAACGGGTAATGAAATTGGCGAAATTCTTAACTTATCAGATTTCATTTATAGTTTTAATGTTGTTAAAGGCTTTTTAAATTTAGTTATAAATGATGATGTTTGGCTTGCTCTACTCTCAGATGCATTACAAGATAATTCATTTGGATTTATTAATGCAAATAAAGATGATCCAACTTATTTGGTAGAATATTGTTCTCCTAATACTAATAAGCCTCTTCATTTAGGACATATACGAAATAATTTATTAGGATTTTCTTTAGCTGAAATTTTAAAAGCATCAGGCAAAAATGTCCAAAAAGTTCAAATTATTAATGATAGAGGGATTCATATCTGTAAGTCAATGGTAGCCTGGCAAGAATTTGGTAATAATGAAACTCCAGAAACTAACAATTTTAAAGGGGATCATTTGGTTGGTAAATATTATGTGCAATTTGATAAAGAGTATAAGTCAGAGATTGCCGAAATGATTAAAAATGGCACTTCTAAGAAAGAAGCTGAAAAATTATCTCCTATTTTTATAAAGGCTCAAGACATGTTATTAAAGTGGGAGGCGAAAGACCCAGATGTTATAGCATTATGGAAAAAGATGAATAGTTGGGTGTACAATGGTTTTGCTCAAACACATAAAAGATTAGGAGTAAATTTTGATAAAAATTATTTCGAGAGTGAAACATACTTATTAGGTAAAGAAGTTGTTAAATCTGGATTAGATAGTGGTGTTTTTTTTAAGAAACCTGATGGTTCAGTATGGATAGATTTGTCTGATGAAGGTTTAGATGAGAAAATTATTCTTAGATCTGATGGGACATCAGTTTATATGACACAAGATATTGGAACTGCTATTAAAAGACATGAAGATTTTAATTTTTCACACATGACTTACACTGTTGGCAATGAACAAGATTATCATTTTAAAGTTTTGTTTTTGATTTTAGAAAAATTAGGATATTCATGGTCTAAAAATTGTTTTCATTTATCATATGGAATGGTTGATCTTCCAAGTGGAAAAATGAAATCTCGAGAAGGGACTGTTGTAGATGCTGATGATATTATGGAACAGATGTTTCAAAATGCAAAGAATATTGCTGCTGATTTAGGTAAGCTTGACCAGCTAAGTGAAAATGAGGCTCAAGAGCTATATGAAACAGTAGGGATGGGTGCTTTAAAGTATTTTATGTTAAAAGTTGATCCTAAAAAAAGAATGCTTTTTGATCCAAAAGAAAGTATAGATTTTAATGGTAATACAGGTCCTTTTATACAATATGCCTATGCAAGAATAAACTCAATTTTACGTAAAAATAAATCTATTATTACTATAGAAAAAAATGTAGAAATCTCAGATAAAGAAAAAGAGTTAATTAAGTTAATATTAGAATTTCCAAAATTAATCCAAGAATCTGCAAATTCCTATAGTCCTGCATTAGTAGCTAATTATATTTTTGAAATTGTTAAAGAATTTAATAGTTATTATCAATCAACATCTATACTTAATGCAGAGTCAGAATCATTAATTAGTTTTAGAGTTACATTATCTAAAAAAATTGCGGAAATTATTAAATCAGGAATGTTATTATTAGGTATAAAGGTTCCTCAAAGAATGTAATTTATATCACTTCTTACTTTAAGACTAAAATATTATTGAATATATATGTATAATTTAAAAAAAGTATACATTTGCTAATATCATGACTAAAGAAAGAATTCATCAAATAATTTTTGAAGCTGATACCCCTAGAGGTAAAGCTTTTGATATTTGTTTATTAGTTGCAATTTTATTATCTGTCTTTATAGTAATGCTGGAAAGTGTTGATTCGATTAAGCAAGAATATGGAAAACTATTGCTTGCTTTAGAATGGATCTTTACTATATTATTTACAATCGAATATTTTGTCAGAATTTATTCAATTAATAACTCTCGTAGATATATCTTTTCGACTATGGGTATTATTGACTTATTAGCAGTATTACCTACATATTTGATATTTATTTTTCCTCAGATACATGCTTTAACTGTTATAAGATCGATACGTTTAATAAGAATATTTAGAGTATTTAAATTATCTAGATATATAAGGGGTGCTCATACTATGCAAATTGGTTTAAGATCTGCTATACCTAAAATAATTGTATTTCTTTTATCCGTTCTTTTACTTTTAGTCATTTTAGGAACTATAATGTATATTGTTGAAGGCTTGGGAGCTCATAACCCTGGCTTCCAAGACATTCCTAATGCTGTGTATTGGTCTATCATTACTCTTACTACAGTAGGTTATGGAAATGTTGTTCCGATTACCGTTGTTGGAAAGATCATTGCATCAATTATTATGCTTCTTGGGTATGGTATTATTGCTGTGCCAACTGGAATTGTTACTGCTGGTATTATTAAAACAAAATCTAAAGTTAGTACACAAGCATGCATCAATTGTTCAAAGGAAGGACATGATAATGACTCTGTATTTTGCAAGTATTGTGGTTCGAAAATTCATAATTAACTTGTGATTATTTTTTAAATTTTTAGAATCTAAACTCTGCAAGTGAAAAATTTTTTAGTTTATAGATCATCTGCAGGTTCGGGTAAGACATACGCCTTAGCTGTTAATTATATTTCTTTAGCGCTAAGTAGATGCCCATCCGAAAGGGATTATTATAGGAAAATATTAGCTATTACTTTTACTAATAAAGCAGCTAAAGAAATGAAGGAGAGGGTTCTTCATTATTTATATACATTATCTCAATATGAAGATGTAGATAATATTCTATCTGTAATAAGTAAACAAACTAATTTATGTAATAAAGAGATATATGTTTACTCGAAAGAGGTTTATACACATATTATTCATCATTATTCTGATCTAGGGATTCAAACAATAGATAAATTCACATATAAAATCATCAAAACATTTTCATCTGACTTAGGTTTGTCAAGTGATTTTGATTTAGAATTAGAAAGTTATAAAATTATTCAGCCGGTTGTTGCATTATTAATTAGTAAAATTTCTGAAGATAATGTTGAGCTTTCAGATGTGCTAATTGATTTCTCATTACAAAAAATTGATGATGGTAATAGTAATAATATTCAAAATGATTTAGAAGATTTTTGTTCGCATCTTTTTAAAGAAAATTTTGATGATTTATTAATTAATAATTCTTTTTCAATTAGTGAATACGTTAAGATAAAAGATAAATTATTAGTTAATAGAAATAATTGTCACAAAAAAATATTAGCATTAAGAAAAGATACATCTAATTATTTTTCAAAAAATAACTTATTAGAGAGTCATTTCAATCGTGGTACTTTCTATAATCTATTTTCTAAAAAGCTATTAAGTAAAAAATATTCTGATTGGATTCCGTCCCCAACATTAATTAAAAATGTCGATGAAGATAATTGGTACAAAAAAGATCTTGAACAAGCATCTAAAGTTAATCTAGATTTTTGCAAGAATGACTTAAAGAATTTCTTTTATAATTTATTAACGCTTTTAAAAGACTATACAACTCTTGATGCAGTTCTTAAAAAGATTTATCCATCTTTAATTATTAATGAATTAGTTAAAGAGATTAAAGATTATAAAAAAGAATATAATGTTGAACATATTTCTTCATTTAATAAAACAATTCATAGACTTGTAACTGAGCAATCTTCTTCTTTTATCTTTGAGAGATTAGGTGAGCGCTACAGTCATTTTTTAATTGACGAATTTCAAGATACTTCTTTACTGCAGTGGCAAAATTTATTGCCATTAATAACTGATTCTTTAGATTTTGGAAAATCTGTTGTTGTTGGTGATGGCAAACAATCTATCTATAGATGGCGATCAGGAGAGGTTGAACAGTTTTTGAATTTACCTGAGATATTTAAAGGTGATAATCTTGCTAATGTAAATGATTGGCAATCTAAATTAGAAACTCACTATAATGTCAAAAACTTACAAGAAAATTTTAGAAGTAAAAAACAAATAATAAATTTTAATAATAGTTTTTTTAGTAAAATCAAACAGATATTGCCTGCACATCTTAAAGGTATTTATGATCATCATCATCAAAATTCAAATTATGCTAAAGATGGAGGTTATGTTTATATAGATGTATTTGATGGAAAAGATTATAAAAAAGATATTTTGTCTTCAATGGTCATTGAAATTAAAAGGTTGAATGAAGAAAATAATTTCCAATTTAAAGATATTGCTATACTATGTAATACACATCAAAATATAATTGAGGTTGCTGAATATTTAACTTTATCATCTATTCCTATTGTTTCTAATGAAGGGTTGTTGATTTCAAGATCTGAAAAAGTAAAGGCTATTGTGTCATTTGTTAAATATCTTTATAACATTGAAGACAACATTGCAAAAGCCTCTGTTATTACTTATTTATATTCTAATGACTTATTTGATGATAAACTTCATGATTTAAACTTGAGAATTCATGACAACAACGAGTTTGTGTTATTGCTTAATAAAATCAATTTATTTTTTAATATTGATTCTTTATTGCAACTTTCTTTATATGAAATGATAGTTGAAATTATTAATTCTTTGAAAATAAAACGAGATATTTATGTTGATTTTTTCACTGATTTAGTACTTATATATTCTCAAAAAAACATTAACAGCTTATCAGAATTTATTGTTTGGTGGGAGCAAGTTCAAGATAAAAAATCTATAACAATTTCTGAAGATACAAATGCTGTCAAATTAATGACTATTCATAAGTCTAAGGGTTTAGCATTTAATATTGTAATGATTCCTTTTAATTGGGAGTCTAGCGCTAAAAAAGAAATGTGGGTTGAGAATAATAACTTTAATTCAGAAAATTTGAAATACTCTTTAATTAGCCAAAATAAGAATTTAAGTTTCTCACATTATAAATCGCAATATGAAATTGAGAAATCATTATCATTATTAGATAATATTAATAAACTCTATGTAGCATCAACACGAGCAAAAGATGCGTTGTATATATATTCAAAATCTATTAGTAAAACTTCAAAAAATAATTCTAGCTTAAATTTTTTATTATCACAATTCTGTAAAGTTTTCCCTTTCTCTTTAGGAGATCGCTTTGAGTATCATGAAAATAAAGAAATTAATCAAAAGATCTTTGATAAAAAAAATATTAAAGTTCGAGATTGGCGTGAAATTATATCATTAAAAAATTCTTCTATAGATTTTTGGGATACTGAAAATAATGACCTTAAAAAGGATTGGGGTAAATTATTGCACTATGCCTTATCTAAAATCTATTATAAACACCAGAAACATGATGTTATTAACTCTTTATATGATAATGCTAAATGTTCTAATAATGAAAAAAAGAAACTTTTTTTAGAAATTGATGCACTTTTTTCTGATAAAAAAGTAGATTATTTCTTTTCTGATAAATGGGAAATAAAAACTGAAAAAGAGATTCTTATGCCAGATGGAAAAACATATATTCCAGATCGATTACTGATTAATGATAATGAGACGATTATAGTTGATTATAAAACAGGTGAAAGTGATAATAGTCATAATCAACAAATATTGACTTATTCAAATGCACTTTCTCTTATGGGCTATAAAAATATTTCGAACTATTTAATATATACAAGTGCAAAAAATAAAGTTGTAAAAGTATGAAGCCATTTCTAGAAAAAATAGCTGATCGTTTAATGTTAAAATTTCCAAATAATATGGATGAAATTGCTATAGTTCTTCCAAGTAAAAGATCTGTTGTTTTTCTCAAGTATTATTTGTCCAAAAAAATAACTAAGCCTGTATTTTTGCCTAAGTTTTTTTCTATTGAAGAATTTATAGAAGATATCTCTGAATTAAAAGTTATTGATAATATTTCATTGCAATTTTATCTTTATCAGAGTTATTTATTGAGTTCTATAAAAAAGCATGATTCATTTAATGATTTTTTAAATTGGAGTTCTATGCTATTATATGACTTTAATGATATTGACACAAATATTGTTGATGCTAAATCCTTATATGGTAATTTAAAAAATGTTAAAGAGCTTGAAAATTGGAATATTGACAATTGGAGTTTTTCAGAACAACCTATTACGAATGTTCAAGAGAGTTATATGGACTTTTTTGAATCTCTTTTTTCTGTTTATCAGATTTTTAAAGAAGATTTACTAGATAAAAAAATAGGTTATCAAGGCTTAGCTAACAGAGTGGCTGCAGAAAAAATAAGTACGATAGAGCTTCCTTGGGAAAAAGTTTGGTTTGTTGGACTTAATGCTTTAACCTCCTCTGAACATGTAATTATAGATAATTTAAAACAAAGAGATATTGCTAGAGTTTTTTGGGATGCTGATGAATACTATTTTAAAAATAATGATCATGAAGCAGGATTGTTTTTAAAACAGCAACAAACTAAATGGTCAGAAATTGATTTTGATGGTGTTGGTGATTACTTCTCTATTTCTAAGGATAAATTTAATATTGTTGCTTGTCCTCAAAACATAGCTCAAGCTCAAGTAATGTCCCAAGCCTTATCTCAAATCAAAAAAAGTGATCTTAATAATAGTAATACTGCGATAATTCTTGCTGATGAAAACTTACTTTATCCAGTTTTAAATCATATTCCAGATTCAGTTGAAAAACTAAATGTTACAATGGGTAGTCCTCTTAAAAACACACCTTTTTTTGCATTTATAAATGCCTTTCTTTTAATGAAGTTAAGTTTATTAAAATATAAAAAAAACAAATTTTACTTTAAAGATTTGTTTTTATTTATAGATGACCCGTATTTTAAAAAAATAGTTGCTCCTAATAATATTAGAGATCTTAAAAAATATATATATTCTAATAATATTGTATTTATTTCTTCTGAAGAAATTAATGATTTCTTAGATAAGAAAATACATATTCTTTTTAGTCTTACTAATAATTTTGATAATACAATTAAACAGTTAAAGTACTTGATATCTCTTTTAAGAGTTTCTTTAGTTAATAGTAAAGCCACAATTGATTCTGAAATTTTGAATGTTTTTTATAATAGTATATGTATGCTTGAAAAATTATTTTCTGACTTTACCTATGAGGTTGATTTGCGCACTCTCATTACAATTATCAAGCAATTAGTTTCTAAAGAAATCATCCCATTTAAGGGAGAACCCCTAGAGGGAGTACAGCTTATGGGTATTTTAGAAAGTCGGACTTTAGATTTTAAAAATATTATAATGTTAGGTGTTAATGAAGGCTTTTTGCCAAAGAGTAAGGCTTCTAATTCATTTATTCCATTTGACTTGAAAAAGTATTTTAAAATACCTACACATAATGAAAGAGATGCAGTTTTTTCATATCATTTTTATAGAATTCTTCAAAGAGCTAATAATATAACTTTAACATATAGCACGAAAATTGATGATTTCAGCGTTGGAGAAAAAAGTAGATTTATAACACAATTATTATCTGAATATAAAAGTAGTGAAATTAATGAGTTAACTTATAATGACAGTGATTTCACTATTCCTTCGCCCTCAAATTGTATTATTCCAAATAAAGGTTTAGAAAAAGAAATGCATAATTGGGCAAATAATGGTGTTTCTCCCTCTGCATTAAATAAGTATAATAAATGTAGTTTAGATTTCTATTATCATTATTTAGCTAAGATTAGAGAAACAGTCATTGTTGATGAATTTGCAGATAATAGTTTAATGGGTAGTGCGATTCATCACGCCTTAGATAAAAATTACCCAGTCGGTAATTTATATTTAGCAAATTTTCATGAAAAAAATCTCAGTATTTTTCATTTAGTTATCAATTCTTTACATAAATACTATAGTGATAAGCTTTCAGAAAATAATTTTTATGAAGGCAAAAACTATCTTTCTATTAAAGTAGCACAAAAATTAACTACTAATTTTTTAAGATATGAAAAATCAATTTTAGAACAAAAGAGTTCTTCAATAGAGATATTATATAAAGAACAGGAAATGTCACATGATTTGAAAGTTGGAGATTTTAATTTTAGATTAAAAGGTATTGTAGATAGAGTAGATAAATATAATGGAACACTGCGTATTATTGATTATAAATCTGGCAAAGCTGTAACATCTAAAGATTTAAATTTTCACAAATGGGATGATATAATTGATGATCCCAAAAAAGATAAATTATTTCAAGTTCTGATGTATGCTTATTTATTTTTAAAAGCCAATCCACAATATTTAAATACAGATGTTGTTGCAGGAATATTTTCTTTTAGAAATTTAGATAATGGATTGATACATGCAAACCATAAAAGTAATTTATTTTTTAATAATGACACTTTGAATAATTTTGAACAGCAATTAATCCGTCTTCTAAAAAGAATTATAGAAAAAGATTTTTCTGCAAATAAAGATCCTAAAATTTGTGAATTTTGTAGCCATACAATGATTTCAAATTAATAGCCATAATAAATACTGATTTTCATTACAATTCATAAATCGTTATTAATACTAGAAAATTTATTTAGATGAGCTATAAAAAGTTTTATATTTGTTGTAAATAATACCTTCCAATGCGAATAACATCATATATCCTAATTCTATTGTTATGTTTCTCCACCACTGTTTATTCTAATGATATTAAAATTTCAGAAGAGAGTAATAGTGTTAAAGTTATTGATAAATCTTCTTTAAAATTTAAACTAATTACTAGAGTTAATAAGATTAGTACTAATGTTATAAAAACAAAAGTTGGAGACTTTGTGAAATTATCTATTCCTTCATATACATCAAATTCAATAGACGGAAATCCTGAGTTGCCTAGCTTAAATAAATTGATAAGTGTNCCTAAAGGCGCTAAAGTAGTTACTAAGATTCTCAANAAAATAGTTAAGACAGTACATCTAGAAGACTATGGTATAGAGATGCCATTATTTCCAAATCAACCTTCAATCTCAAAAGGAGATAATCCTGAGAATATAGATTTTATCTTTAACAAAGATAGTTATAGCCAAAATAGTTTTTCCCAATCTAATATTGTTAGTATAGAACTATTAGGCTTCATGCGTGATATTGAATTAGCAAGGATATCAGTATCCCCAATATCATATAATCCTATAACTAATGAGTTAAAGATTATTACCAATTTAGAAATTGAAGTTTCTTTTATTGATATTGATTTCGCAGCTGATAAACTTTCAAAACAAAAATATTATTCTGCTGATTTTGATCATCTTTATAAGAAATGTTTAAACTACTTACCCTCAAATACAAAAGATGTTATAACAACATATCCTGTTAAGTATGTTATAGTGTCAGATCCTGTTTTTCAAACTGCCCTTCAGCCATTAATTGATTGGAAAACTAAAAAAGGTTTTTCTGTAATTGAAGCCTATACTAATGATCCTAATGTAGGAACATCCACAACTTCGATTAAATCATATTTGCAAAATATGTATGATAGCGCAACTATTAATAATCCAGCACCAACTTATCTATTAATTGTAGGAGATGATACTCAGGTCCCTAGCTTTGTTGGAGCTCAACATGTCTCAGATATGTATTATTGTGAATTTGACGGTAATGGTGATTTTTACCCTGAAATGTATTTTGGTAGATTTTCAGCTAATACAGTTTCTGAAGTAGAAATTCAAGTTGCAAAAACTTTGACACATGAAAAATATTTATTTTCTGATCCATCTTTTTTAAATAATGTTGTGTTAGTTGCAGGAGTAGATGCCTCATATGCTCCTACATATGGAAATGGTCAAATTAATTATGCAACAGATAATTATTTTAATATAGCACATAATCTTACTATACATAACTATTTATATGGATCAGGAACTCCAATTACATCTGATATGTCACAAGCCTCAGCATCTATAATTAGTAATGTAAGCGAAGGTGTGGGGCTAGCAAATTATAGTGCTCATTGTGGTCCATCTGGCTGGTCTGATCCAAGTTTTAACTCTAGTGATGTTGCAGGACTTCAAAATATTGATGAATACGGCTTAATAATAAGTAATTGCTGTACTCCAAATAAATTTGACGAACCTGTTTGTTTTGGAGAGGCTTTGCTTAGGGCAGATAATAAAGGTGCTCTGGGACATATTGGAGCAAGTAATAATACTTATTGGGATGAAGATTATTGGTGGTCAGTTGGAAGTACATCAAATATTACAGCTAATCCAACATATTCAGGTACAGGATTGGGAGCTTATGATTGTTTAATGCATGAAAATGGAGAGCAAGAAGAAGATTGGTTTATAACGCAATCTCAAATAATTCATGCAGGTAATCTAGCCGTTACTGAAGCTGGTGGTGCTGAGCAATATTATTGGGAAATTTATCATTTGATGGGTGATCCCTCTTTAATGCCATATATAGGAATTCCAACTAGTTTATCTGTATCTCATAATTCTGTTTTACCAATTGGATCAACATCTTTGACTGTAAATTCTGAAGAAAATTCATACGTTGCATTATCAATGAATGGGATTCTTCTAGATGCTCAACTTTGTGATGCTTCTGGAGTTGTCAATTTAGTTTTCAATCCAATATCTAATGTTGGTTCTATGGATATTATTGTAACAAAACAATTTAAACAACCATATCTTAATACTATACAGGCAATATCTCCAAATGGTCCTTATGTTATTTCAACAAATAATTATTTATCTGATATAAATGGTAATAATAACTCTTTGGCTGATTACAATGAGTTAGTTAATTTATCAGTTGACTTATTTAATTTAGGAGGTGGCAACGCCCAAAATTTAAATTTAGTTCTTTCAACAACTGATCAATATATTACCATTATTGATTCTTTAGATAATATTAATCTTATTAATTCTAATCAGTCTTCAAGTTCAACTACACCATTTAGTTTTCAAGTTACAGATTATGTTCCTGATCAACACATTGCATTATGTCTTTTAACTATCTCTGATAATCNAGGTAATGTATGGACTTCAAATATTAATATCACATTAAATTCACCTATTTTATCACATTTAAGTATTAGTATAAATGATGCANTTCTAGGAAATGGTAATGGAAAGTTAGATGCTGGAGAAAATCTTGAACTGGTAATTGAAGTAAATAATATTGGTCATGCTGATGCATACAGCCTAGTAGGTACACTTTCAAGCTTAAGTAGTTATATAACTATTAACAACTCTAGTTTTTCTTTGGTAAATCTTAATATAAATCAAATACAGAATTTAATTTTTAATATTTCTGTTGATCAAAATGCCCCTACAGGTACTAGTGTAGTTTTTCCATTTAATATTACAGATCAGATTTATTCTTATCAAACAGACTTCTCTGAAAATATTGGTGTAATTGATGAAGATTACGAAACAGGAGATTTTTCAAATTATTCATGGATTCAAGGAGTTTTTCCATGGATTGTTGATGATGTTGAATTGTATGAAGGTGTATATAGCTCGAGGTCAGCAGTTGCACTTCCAGATAATGAGGAATCTGAACTTTCAATTATTGTGAATGTACTTGATAGTGGTGATATCTCATTTTATAAATTTGTTTCATCTGAATTAGATTTTGATTTTTTAAAATTTAAGATTAATGGAACTAAAGTTGGGGAGTGGTCTGGAATAGATTCAGTTTGGAGTTTTGTTTCATTTCCTGTTAATACTGGATTTAATACATTTAAATGGGAATATGATAAGGATGCTTCTTGGAATGATGGTCAAGATGGAGCTTGGATTGATTATATTGTATTTCCACCAATTTATATTAATCAAACTTCTATTACTGAAACTAATTTAGATATTAATATTTTCCCAAATCCTTCTAAAGGGATTTTTAATATTGTTATTAATGATGATAAAAAACATATTATTGAAATTTCTGATTTAAACGGTAAGAAAATTAATGTTATCAAGGGATCTACCCAAGCTAAACAGTTCGATATGAGGCAATATCCAGCTGGAACATATATGATTAAAATTTTACCTGAAAATATTATTTATCAAATGGTAAAACAGTAGTGTCAAAAATCCTTGCTATAGATTATGGGAGCAAAAGGGTAGGAGTTGCTATAACAGATTCACTTAAAATTATTGCTACCGGTTTGTCAACAGTTTCAACAATTAACATTTATTCTTTTCTTGAAGAAATTATTAAGAAAGAGAAAATTTCACATATTGTTATAGGGCTTCCAAAAAATTTAGATAATTCGAATACAGATAGTACTTATGAAATTAGTGTTTTCATTAATAAATTAAAGCAACTATACGCAAATATAGTTGTTGATAGTATTGATGAAAGATTTACATCATTAATGGCTAAGAAAACAATTCTTTCATCTGGAGTTAATAAAAAAAGAAGAAGAGATAAAGCTTTAGTAGATCAGGTGAGTGCTACTATAATTTTACAGAGTTATTTACAGAAACTTAGTCATTAATTTTTCTTTTAAGAATTGCCCAGTATACGATTTTTTTTCATTTATAATATTCTCNGGAATTCCATTAAATAATACCTTACCACCTTTATCGCCTCCTTCTGGCCCAAGATCAATTATCCAATCTGCACATTTTATAACATCTAAATTGTGCTCTATGCATATAATAGAGTGTCCTTTGTCAATTAATGAATAAAATGAATGGAGAAGTTTTTTAATGTCATTAAAATGAAGTCCTGTTGTTGGTTCATCAAATATGAATAATATTTTATTTTGAGTATTTCCTTTAGATAAAAAGGATGCGATTTTTGTTCTTTGAGCCTCGCCACCACTTAATGTATTTGATGACTGTCCTAGCTTAATATACCCAAGGCCAACATTTTTTAATGGTTGAATTTTATCAGCTATTATCTTTTTATCATTTGCAATAAAAAAATCAATTGCTTGATCTACTGACATGTCAAGAACATCAGAAATGTTTTTTTTAAAAAATTCAACTTCTAGTATTTCTTGCTTAAATCTTTTACCATCACATTTATCACATTTTAGATGAACATCTGCCATAAATTGCATTTCTACGGTTATCTCACCTTCCCCCTTACACTCATCACACCTTCCCCCATCAACATTAAATGAAAACATTCCTGTTTTATATTTTCTAGATTTTGATAAAGATTGATTTGCAAATAATGCCCTTATCTCATCATAAGCTTTTATATAAGTAATGGGATTGGATCTTGAAGATTTTCCAAGAGGATTCTGATTTATAAATTCAAGTTTTTTAATATTATCAACGGTAATTTTTATGTCTTTATAATTATTNTCATCTTTTTCATAATCACCTATTTTATTATTAACAGCAGGTTTTAAGACTTCTTTTATCAGTGAAGATTTTCCTGATCCACTTACTCCCGTTATTAGTGTTAAACAATTTAGCGGAAATTTCACATCAATATTATTAAGGTTGTTTTTAGTTACTCCCGATAATTGAATAAATTCAGACCATTTTCTTCTTTTTAATGGTATTTCAATTTTTAATTGATGAGTTAAAAATTGAGTAGTCAAACTTTTTTTTGCTTTAAATAAATTTTTAATATTACCATTATAAATTACCTCTCCACCATTAATACCAGCCTCTGGTCCTATATCAATGATATAATCAGCATTCATCATGATTTCTTCATCATGCTCAACTACAATAACTGTATTACCAATATCTCTTAGATTTTTTAATATTTTTATTAGTTTTTTTGTATCTTTTGGATGAAGACCTATACTAGGTTCATCTAAAATATACATAGCTCCAACAAGTGAACTTCCCAATGAAGTTGCTAAATTAATTCTTTGTGATTCTCCACCTGAAAGTGTTTTTGATTTTCTATTTAAGGTTAAATATTCTAAGCCAACGTCATTTAAGTATGTTAAACGGTTTGTTAATTCTTCTAAAATTCTTTCGGCAATAGCTTTTTCATTTTTTGTTATTTTTAGATCTATAATAAAACTTAAGGCCTCTTTAATATAAAGTTGACTAATATCACTTATATTTTTACCACCTATTTTTATATAATTTGTTTCTTTTCTTAATCTTGAACCATTGCATTCATCACATTTAGTTTTACCTCTATATCTTGCAATAAGTACTCTAGCTTGAATCTTATATTTATTTGATTCTAGCATGTCAAAGAATTGGTTAATACCTTTGCATTTTTCTTTACCATTCCATAAAATATTTTTTTCGGCTTTGGATAAGTTATTATATGGTCTATGAACGGGAAAATTATATTTAGCTGAGTTTTTAATAAACTTGTCTTTCCATCGTGATAGTTTTATTCCAGACCAAGGAGATACAACTCCTTCANATAATGAAAGGCTTTCATCTTTAATAACTTTTCCTTTATCAATTCCTAAAATACTACCATATCCTCCACATTTATCACAAGCTCCGTATGGATTGTTAAAAGAAAANAATGCNGGTGTTGGTTCAAGAAACTTGATACCATCTAACTCAAATTTATTTGAGAATTCTTTATTATTATTCTTGATGCTAATCGTGCAATATCCATCCCCTTCAAATAATGCAGTTTCGATAGAATCAGTAATTCTGTTCTTATCAATATTNTNTTCTATNTAAATTCTGTCAATTACTGTATATATAATTTCTTTATTAAGTTTTTTAGAGAGAATATCTTTGATTTTGAGTAACTTGTTATTTATCATTACTCTTGAAAATCCATTTTTTGTTAGTCTTTCTAATAAATCAATATTTTTCTCATCTGAATATTTTGATTTAGCTAATATATATGCTGTTTCATCATTTTTTTGTTCTAAAATATAATTATAAATATCTTTTTTTTGGTCAATAGTTACTGCTTTATTAGATATNGGAGAATATGTTATTCCAATTCTTGCAAATAATAATTTTAGGTAATCATAGATCTCTGTACTTGTGCCAACTGTTGATCTTGGGTTTTTGGTAATTGTTTTTTGTTCAATAGCTATTGCAGGACAAATACCTATTATTTCATCCACATCAGGTTTTTGAATTTTACCTAGAAATTGTCTTGCATAAGATGATAAACTTTCAATATATCTTCTTTGACCTTCAGCGAAAAGTGTGTTAAACGCTAATGTTGATTTTCCAGATCCTGAAACACCAGAAATGACTGTTATTTTATTTTTNTTAATCGATAATGAAATATTCTTTAAATTATGCTGTCTTGCACCTTTTATATGAATATTTTCTCTTGAATTTTGTTTTTNTATACCCATCTTTTCTGATTGAATTTTGCAAAAATAAACAATATGATTTGTATAATTTCTAAACTTTATCTATATTTGTACTTTAATTATCTGTTTAACTCTAAACCAAAGCTTATAGCATACACATCTACTTAAATTTTTTATTCACTAAAACAAAGTAGTATGTTATTAAGTAACCTTTCAGACCAAGAATTAGTAAAAAAATATATTAANGGAGATAATTTCTCTTTTGAAATNTTATTAAATAGACATAAAAATCGTGTTTTTGCATTTATTATGTCTAAGATTAAAAATAAAGATATNAGCGAAGATGTATTTCAGGATACATATGTTAAGGTTGTTAATTCATTACAGAAAGGAAAATATAATGAGGAAGGAAAGTTTCTTCCTTGGGTTATGAGAATTGCACATAACTTAGTAATAGATCATTTTAGAAAGCAAAAGAAAATGCATATGATTAGATCTAATAGTGATTTTGACATTTTTGATGTTATTAAGGATAATGAAATTAATATTGATGAGAAATTAATTAAGGATCAGGTCTATTATGATTTAAAATCATTAATTGAACTTTTACCTGCTGATCAAATGGAGGTTTTGAAAATGAGATATTTTGAAGAATTAAGCTTTAAAAAAATTGCTCAAAAAATTGATGTTTCAATTAATACTGCCCTAGGGAGAATGCGTTATGCATTAATTAATTTGAGAGCACTTAGTAAAAAGCATCATATTGATCTACATATTAAATCTTAGTTTCATATAATATTTAATTATTATTTACGTTAAAGTGTAATACTTAAAATAAATACATATGAGTAAAAACTTTACTAAGAGTGATAAAAAACAAAAAATTCATATAAAAAAATCTTTTACTGAGAGTTCCTCTACAATAACTCCTTCATTAAAATCAATTGAATTCATTTTATCTTATTCAAAAACAACTAAATCTGTTTCAAAAAATAATTTTATTTTATCACTAAACTAGTGATGCCATTAAATTATCTTTTGATAATTACATTTATTGTTTTTTTTTAAATCCTTTATTATTGTTAATAATTAGCACTGCTATTTCTTGATGTTTGTTGTATAATTTTAGTAATTTGTATAAAAAATATTTATGAGTGAAAAAGATAAAGCTGCAAAACTTAAAGTCCTAGAGCTTACTTTAGGAAAGTTAGAAAAATCTTATGGTAAAGGTGTTGTAATGAAGCTAGGTGATAAGATTGTTGAAGATATTGAAGTAATTCCTTCTGGATCAATGGGTCTAGATTTGGCATTAGGCGTTGGAGGTTACCCTAGAGGGAGAGTTATTGAGATTTATGGTCCAGAATCTTCTGGAAAGACAACATTAACTATTCATGCAATTGCTGAAGTTCAAAAACAAGGTGGTATTGCTGCTTTTATTGATGCTGAGCATGCTTTTGATTCCGCTTATGCCGCAGCATTAGGAGTTGATACAGATAATTTATTAATCTCTCAGCCAGATAATGGAGAGCAAGCTTTAGAAATTGCAGATCATTTAATAAGCTCCGGTGCAGTAGATTTAGTTGTTATCGATTCTGTTGCTGCCTTAACTCCAAAATCTGAAATTGAAGGGGAGATGGGTGATTCTAAAATGGGTCTCCACGCTAGACTTATGTCTCAAGCACTAAGAAAGTTAACAGCTACAATTAGTAAAACTGGATGTACTTGTATTTTTATAAATCAGATTAGAATGAAGATTGGAGTGATGTTTGGTAATCCCGAAACTACTACAGGTGGAAATGCTCTGAAGTTTTATTCATCTATTAGATTAGACATAAGAAGAATTGGTGCAATTAAAAATGGAGAAGATATAACGGGCAATAGAACAAGAGTAAAAGTTGTTAAAAATAAAGTTGCTCCTCCATTTAAAAAAGTCGAATTTGATATTATGTTTGGTAAAGGTATATCTCGTTCAGGAGAAGTTTTAGATAAAGCTGTAGACTTAGATGTTGTTAATAAGAGTGGCTCTTGGTTTAGTTATAATGACACTAAACTTGGTCAGGGAAGAGATGCTGTTAAACAAATGATATCTGATAATCCGGAATTGTGTTTAGAGATTGAAGAGAAAATAAAAGAACTTTCTGTTTAAAAAGTTTTTATGAGGATCTATTTATTATCTTTTTTTGTATTTTTTTTTTCATGTAATTCTATAGATAAAAATGATAGGGTTAAAAAATCAGAGATAAGTCTACTTTCTGAGAAAATAAACAAAAACCCTTCTAATACTGATGCGTTATTAAAAAGAGCAATTTATAATTTAGATAAAAATAAATATGAATCTGCTCTTTTTGACTTAAAACAATGCTTATTACTTGACTCATTAAATAGTGAATTTAATTTTTTAGCTGCTCAGTCATATTTTGAAATTTCAAAGTATGATAAGAATAAATCTGATTATGGAAAGCTTGCTTTAAAATGTATTAAAAACTCTGTAAGTAGTGATGCAAATAATTATTTAGCTCTTTCTTTGTATGGAGAAATTAATATTGCCTATGCAAAATATAAGGAAGCAATAGATCTTTTTAATCAATCACTTAACATAGAATATAATCAATTTAATGTTCATCATTTAATGGGGTATGCATTTAAACAGTTAAATCAATTAGATATTGCCATAAATTGTTTTCAAAATAGTATCAGCGTTAATCCAAGTGATATTCAATCATATATAGAAATTGGTCTTATATATCAGCTTAGAAATGATACTTTGGCTGAAGTTTATTATAATAATGTTTTAGATATTGATTCATCAGATGTTATAACTCTTTATAATCTTGCTTTATACTATCAAGATAATCAGCGCTATAACAAATCTCTTGAGACATATAATAAATTACTTGAGTTTGATGCTTTTAATTCAAATACTCACTTTAATATTGGCTTTATACATATGGAATTGAAATTATTTAATATTGCAGTAAATAATTTTGCTGATGCAATTTATTCTAATTCAGTATTTTATCAAGCTTATTATGCAAGAGGAGTTTGTTTTGAGACTCTTGGAAATATTGCCCAGGCTGAAGTTGATTATAATAGAGCTATTGAAATTAATGCAGATTATGCTTATGCTATAGATGCATTAGCAATTTTAAAAAATAATAATATAAAATATAAATAATTATGAGTATTCAAGAATAATTAGTGAAGATATTAAGAAGGCAATGCTTGCTCGTGAATCAGATAAATTATCTGCACTTAGAGCTGTTAAGTCTGCAATTATACTTGAAGCTACTAAAGATGGAAGTAGTAAAGTTTCTGATGAGATTGCTTTAAAGATTATTAATAAACTTGTCAAACAAAGAAGAGATTCGGCACAAATTTATAATGAGCAAAATAGAGCTGATTTAGAAAAAGATGAATTAGAACAATTAAAACACCTTGAGGTATATCTTCCTCAACAGCTTTCTAAAGAAGAAGTTTTAGTAATTATAAATAAAATTATCTCTAATTTAGATGCTTCTAAAATATCAGATATGGGCAAGGTTATGGCAGTTGCAACTAAAGAATTAAGTGGTAAGGCCGATGGTAAGTTAATTGCCAGCTTTGTTCGAGAAAGGTTACAGTAGTTATTACCAGCTAATTTCCCAATCTTTAAAATCAGCAGCTAAACAATCAATCTTGTAGTCTTTTCTTCCACCTACTATCTCCTGAATTTTATTTTTAGCAGTATTTCTTATCCCGTTTAATCCATGGGTAAGTTCTAAATTGTTACCATCTTTAATTCCATTTCTGTAATTTGACTCATTGTGCCAAATATGAAGATTCATCTGAGATAAAACTATAATTGCTCTTATAGTATCAGAGTCAAGTGAGTTGTTTTTTTCATCTAACGTTAATTGAATATCATTAACAATATCTTTAATTTCTTGGGCATATTCTTTTTTATGATCCTTTATAAACACTTCTTTAAGCTGAGCGATTGACAACCTGTCAATTAACTCACTAAGAGTAGGNAGGTATTTTCTATCATTCATAATAGAAAATTATTTAAGGCTTATTGCTAATTGTTTAAAGGCTTCAGGATGATTCATAGCTAAATCTGCAAGTACTTTTCTGTTAAGTTCAATTCCTTTAGCATGAATTCTACCCATAAAGTTGGAGTAAGACATTCCGTGTAGTCTAGAACCGGCATTAATTCTTTGAATCCATAAGGCTCTAAAGGTTCTCTTTTTATTTTTTCTATCTCTGTATGCGTATTGCATACCTTTTTCAACAGCATTTTTTGCTACTGTATGGACATTTTTTCTTCTTCCAAAATAACCTTTGGCTGATTTTAGTATTTTTTTTCTTCTTGCTTTTGCAGCAACTGAATTGACTGATCTTGGCATTTCTTTTTAGTTTTTTGGTAAATAGTGACTATCTATATAGTTCTTAATTAAGACTATTTACCTGGTTAATAACCTGATTTATATACACAATTGAGCTTTTATGCTCTTAACATCTGAATCATGTACTAATCCTGTCTTAGTAAGGTTCCGTTTTTGTTTCGTCCCTTTCTTTGTTAAAATATGCGATTTAAATGCATGTTTTCTTTTTATTTTACCAGAGCCTGTAAGTTTAAATCTTTTTTTAGCTCCAGCTTTTGTTTTCATTTTTGGCATAGCGTATCTTTTTTATTTTTTCTTTTTTGGTGCAACAATCATTATCATTTTTTTTCCGTCTAGTTTTGGCATATTTTCAACTATTCCATAATCTTCTAAAGCCTGTGCTAATCTTAATAATAGTATCTCACCTTTATCTTTAAAAATTATTGTTCGTCCTCTAAAAAAAACAAATGCTTTAACTTTTGCTCCCTCATCTAAGAATTTTTTTGCATGTTTTAATTTGAAATCAAAATCATGTTCGCCAGTATTAGGACCAAATCTAAGTTCTTTAATTACAACTTTTTGAGCTTTTGATTTTATTGCCTTTTGTTTTTTCTTTTGATCATAAATAAATTTTTTATAATCAATTAATTTACATACTGGAGGCTCTGTATTAGGAGATATTTCTACTAAATCTAAAGAGAATGATTTTGCAATTTTAATTGCTTCATCAATTGAAACGATTTTTGGTTCTACTAATTCNCCAACAATTCTTACAAAAGCAGCTGTAATCTCTCTATTTGTTTTATGCTGTTTTTCTACTACAACTCGGCCTCTAAATTTTCTTTTTAATGCGATGTTTTTTTATTTAATTATTAAATGTTATTAATTCGGTAATTTCTTCTTTTACTATTTTTATAAAATCTTCTACTTCAATACTTCCTATATTCTCTCCTCCATGCTTTCTAATTGTAACTTTATTCTCTACCTCCTCTCTCTCTCCGACAATGATAATATATGGGATTTTTGAAACCTCTGCATCTCTTATCTTTCTACTAGTAGTCTCAGCCCTTTTATCTATCGGGCCGCAAATATCGCAATTTTTTAGTAATTGAGTAATTTTTTCAGCATATTCGTGATATTTTTCACTTATAGGTAAAATTATAAATTGTTCAGGACTTAACCATAGTGGGAAATTACCTCCACAGTGTTCAATTAAAACTGCCACAAATCTTTCCATAGATCCAAATGGTGCTCTGTGTATCATTACAGGTCTATGTTTTTTATTATCTGCTCCAGTGTATTCTAATTCAAATCTTTCTGGTAAATTGTAATCTACTTGAATAGTACCTAATTGCCATTCTCTNCCTAGAGCGTCTTTTACCATGAAATCTAGCTTTGGACCATAAAAAGCTGCCTCGCCATATTCTATTACTGTCTTTAATCCTTGCTCCTTAGTAGTCTGGATAATTGCTTTCTCCGCTTTATCCCAATTTTCATCACTTCCAATGTATTTTTCTTTATTATTTGAATCTCTTAATGATATTTGAGCTACATAGTCCTTGAAATCAAATGTTTTGAAAACATATAACACTAAATTAATAACTTTTGTAAATTCTTCTACTATTTGATCTGGTCGGCAAAATATATGAGCATCATCCACTGTAAAACATCTTGCGCGAGTAAGACCATGTAATTCTCCAGATTGTTCGTAACGATATACTGTGCCAAATTCAGCATATCTTATAGGTAAATCTTTATATGATCTAGGCGAAGAATTATAAATTTCACAATGATGTGGACAGTTCATCGGTTTTAATAAAAATTCTTCATCTATATTTGGAGTTTTGATAGCTTGAAAAGAATCTTCTCCATATTTTTCATAATGACCTGAAGTTATATATAAGTTTTTATTACCAATATGTGGTGTTATAACAGGAAGATACCCAGCTTGTATTTGAGCTTTTTTTAGGAAACTTTCTAATTTTTCTCTTAGAGCAGTTCCTTTTGGCAACCATAATGGAAGGCCTTGACCAACTTTCTTAGAAAAGGTAAATAGCTCCATTTCTTTTCCTAGTTTTCTATGATCGCGTTTTTTTGCTTCCTCTAGCATTTCTAGGTGAGCTGTGAGTTCCTTTTGTTTTGGAAAAGAAACTCCATAAATTCGTGTTAATTGTTTTCTATTTTCATCACCTTTCCAGTATGCTCCAGCAATATTTAATAATTTGATTGCTTTAATTTTTCCAGAGGATGGTATATGTGGTCCTTTACATAAATCAGTAAAATTACCTTGAGAATAGAAAGTAATATTACCATCATCAAGTGTTTCTAATAATTCTAATTTGTATTCATCACCTTTTTGCTTAAAATAAGAAATAGCGTCTTCTTTGGAAATATTTTTTCTGTTGAAAGTCATTTTTTGAGAAGCTAGTTCCTTCATCTTTTGCTCAATTTTAGGCAATTCATCTGAAGATAGTATACGATCTCCTAAATCTACATCATAGTAGAAGCCATTATCAATTGCAGGTCCTATCCCTAGCTTAACTCCAGGATAAATAACCTCCAACGCTTCAGCCATAATATGTGCAGAAGAATGCCAAAAACTCATTTTTCCTTGCTTATCATTCCAAGTGTGAAGAGTTAAAGATGAATCAGTTGTTATAGGACGATTTGCATCCCAAACTTCATCATTTATTGTAGCTGATAATACATTTCGTGCTAATCCTTCCGATATCTCGATAGCAATATCCATTGCTGAAGTTCCACTTTTTACTTTTTTTATACTTCCGTCAGGAAGGGTAATATTAATCATAAGATATGATGGTGTTTAATGCTAGCAAATATAGTAATTAGATTATAATATTCATTTTGTAATAATTGCAATTAAAATATTTTTGACAGCTCAATTTTTTCTAGATAGTTATTAGATTCAGGACCTAAATTAAACACAAGATCAATAATTGAAAGGTTAGGTTTAAAGCCTTTTTTTATTGAAAATACTTGATCGTATACTGAGTTCTTAGTAAATTTAAATTTCTTATCTCTAAAATCTTCTAATTCAGTTTGGTTATTGTAATTACTGCTCAAATTAATTTTTGAATCTATTTGTAAGAATTTTAATATTAATTGATGTGTTTTAATATTAAGATCAATTAAATATTTTTCTTTTGTATTATAAATAACAAAAAGTTCATCCATATAGTATTCGAAAAAAGGGGATCCGTTATATGATGACTGTAAAGCGTTCCAGTGAATTTTTTGCCAAGGTTCTGTATAGCAGATTTGAATATCTTTAATTAATGTTTTAGAACTTGACTTTCTAACTTTTGGTATTGATAAAACTAATGGTCCATTTGATGAGTAAATAGAGCATCTATTTCTAATTGTTTGTTTCTTAAAATATTCGTATTGTTCAATAATACTATTTGGAGATTTAATAATCAGTGCATAGTATGATAAAGGGGCTAGATATGCAGTAGGAAGTAAATAATTTTTACTTAACACTAGTAAACAATCGATTCCATCTTATCTTTTTTAATCCCTTAGCATTAGTGTCCCAACTCATCCATACAAATAGTGCCTTTCCAACAATATGATTTTCAGGACAAAACCCCACATTCTCGAATCAGCAGAATTATGTCTGTTATCACCCATCATCCAATAGTAGTCCATCTTGAAAGTGTATTCAGAAACTAATGTGTCATTTATAAATATTTTATTGTTTTCTATATTTAGTAAGTTAGATTCATATATTTCAATGATATCTCTATACAGATCTATATTGCTGCTATCTAGCTTTATACTTGATCCACTTTTTGGTATTACAATAGGACCAAAATTATCTATATTCCAATCAGTTGATTTATTATTTGGAAAAATATAATCTAGATTTCTTTTATTAGTATCAATATTTTTTTCAACTGAAATCACATTATTGAATTTTTTAATTCCTTCACTGCTATTATCTGTTAAAAATAGATTGTATTCATTCGGATTACCGCCTCTACGACCTTCAGTTATATCAAATTTATCGTACAATATTTTAGGGTTTAGACCAGTATTTGTAGTTTTTACTTTGTAAATAAACTGTTTCTTCATTCCAATTGGTTCTTCTTGAGGTTGATCATTTACTTTAAGTGATACCATTGACAATTTCAATTTTATCGCCTGGTACTCCTACACATCTTTTAACATAATTTTCTTTTTTATCAACTGGTCTTCCTAATTTTTCGGCTGGCCAATTAAATACTACACAGTCATTCCTTTCAACTTTCCCAAAACCTTTCATTCGATGGTATGGTAGTTTAATTGCCTCTGAATACGATTTTTTATTTTTCGAAAATGGAAGGGTGTGATGTACTAATGGAAATGCAATAGGTGTTATTGGAACTCTTGGGCCATAACTTGTTTTACTTACAAATAAAAAATCACCAATCAACATAGATTTTTCCATCGATGAGGTGGGAATAGTATAAGCCTCAATTAAAAATGTTCTTAAGATGGTTGCCGCAACAACTGCAAATAGAATAGCTTCAATCCAATTTCTTAACTCGCCCTTCTTAGACTTTTTCTCTTTCTTTTTTTTCTTCTTCCAAAATTGCCAACTAATTGTTTCAAAAAATAATATATCTGATACTACTAATGGAATAAAATATAGCCATTCTCCCTTTATTAAATAAACAAATATTGACCAAATTAATGTGAATATTAAGAATAATATGATTTTAAGAAATTTGCTAGATATTTTTTTCACCTTTATAATTATTAATTTGAGTGCAAATTTAAAGACTTATTTAGAAGTACAAGAATAATTTTAAATCAAAAATTAAAGGCTAAGTAGGTCATTAATGCTAAACACACCTTTTTTGTCCATAATCCATTCAGCTGCTATCAGTGCTCCTAATGCAAAACCATCTCTTGATTTTGATGTATGAATCATCTCAATATTATCAATTTGAGAAGAGTAATTAATTTTATGAGTACCTATCATATTAGGTATTCTTTTTGATGTAATTTTTATTTCTTGATTCAAAATATTCTTGATTTGATTGTCTAATGTTAGAGCTGTTCCACTTGGAGCATCTAATTTATCAATATGATGTATCTCTTCTATTGAAGGGGTATATTTTTTATCTTTCATTAATTTAGCTAATATCTTATTTAGCTCAAAGAAAATATTCATTCCAAGACTAAAATTTGAAGCATATAAAAATGCGCCATTATTGTCTAGACACTCTTTTTTTATGTCTTCAAGTTTTTCTAACCAATCAGTTGTTCCTGAAATGACAGGAGTTTTGTGCTTAATTGCATATGAAATATTGTCAAAAGCTACTTTTGGAAGACTGAAGTCTATTGCTACGTCAACATTAGTCAAATCACAAGAAGTAGCTGGGTTTTTAGAATTAGATGTTGCAATAATAGAATGTCCTCTTTCAATAGCAATTTTTGAGATTAATTGTCCCATTCTTCCATTTCCAAAAATTGCTATATTCATATGATTATAATTTAATATTAAGAGCTATACCTGTATGATGAGAATCTATCATTTTTATAGGTTCAACTTGTATTGATAAATTTTCATTTACTTCATATTCAAAAAGATGAGCATTTACTGAAGCATCAATGATATTTAATAAATATGTTAGGCCAAACAGCATAACAGAAATCTCTCTATTTCTTTTGTAAAAATCTTTCAGAACTATAAGTTCATTATTATTATAATTTAGATTGTCAGTTATTCCATCTTGTCTATTTAAATATGTGTTTTTATAAAACTTATATTGGTCATTATTATCATTAATATAATACGCAGACGTTATCAAAGCTGAATATATAATTGGAATTTTCCAATATTTTTTAGTATAAAATTGTCCAGCTCCAGGAAATAAAGAAAGAACTGCCGCTTTTTTAGGAGATTTTTTTTGTATTTGAGCATAAGAGTTGCTGGTAAAACAAACTACAATACAAAACGTAATAATACACAGCCTAAAAAAAGTCAATTTTGATTATTAATTTTATTAAAAATTAATGTGAGTTCATCATCATCTGAAAATGGAATAATTATTTTACCATTTCCTTTTTTGTTTTTTGTTAATTGTATTTTTTTATCAAGATTTTTAGATAGATCAAATAACATCTTTTGGTGAGAGAATAATAAAGTTTCAATAGTTTTATCTTCTCTTTTTCTAATTGTAGCAGTATAGTTGCTATCNGCAAAGTCTTTTACAAGTTGCTCGACTTCTCTAACTGAAAATCCATTATCAATAATGTCATGATAAATATTTAATTGCTTTGTTATGTCCTTAATATTAATTAATGCTCGAGCATGCCCTACACTAATCTGATTTCTTTTTAAACCATCTTGAATTTCTAATGGGAGCTTTAGAAGTCTTAAGAAATTTGTAATTGTTGATCTTTGTTTTCCAAGCTTATTGCCNCATTCTTCTTGAGTTAGATTACATTCTTTAATTAATCTTTGAAAGGAAATAGCNATTTCTATAGGNTTTAAATTTTCTCTTTGTATATTTTCTACAAGTGCCATNTCTAGCATTTGTTCATCATTTGCAATTCTTATATAGGCAGGAATTGTTTTAAGGTTAAGAGTTTTAGAAGCTTTAAATCTTCTTTCACCAGAAATTAGTTGATATTTATTATAACCTAATTTTCTTACTGTAATAGGTTGTATAATCCCTAGTTCTTTAATTGACTCTGCTAGTTCATAAATTTTCTCATCATCAAAGTTAACTCGAGGTTGGAAAGGATTAATTTGAATTTCATCTATTGATATCTCATTAATTGTCGCTACAAGTTTAGAGGCTTCATCTTTGTTATTAGTAATATCTGTCTTGGGGTTTCTTAAAATTGCTGATAGTCCTCTTCCTAATGCATTTCTTCTATTACTCATCACTTATTTTTTCATCAGATAATTCAGATTCATTTTTGTTTATTATTTCATTAGCTAGATTTAAATAATTGATTGCTCCTTTACTAGAAGCATCATGAATTATTATTGTCTCACCAAATGATGGAGATTCTCCAAGCCGTACATTTCTATGAATAATTGTTTTGAAAACCATATCCTGAAAATGTGTTTTTACTTCTTCAACAACTTGGTTAGATAGTCGAAGCCTAGTATCATACATAGTTAGAAGTAATCCTTCAATGATTAATTGATTATTTAATCTTTGTTGAATGATTTTAATTGTATTTAATAATTTTCCAAGTCCCTCAAGAGCAAAATATTCACATTGAATAGGAACTATTATTGAATCCGAGGCTGCCAATGCGTTTAGAGTTAAAATTCCTAATGATGGCGCACAATCAATAATGATATAATCATAATTTCCTTTTATTTCCTTAATAGATTTCCTAAGACAATACTCTCTTTCTTTAATATCTACTAATTCGATCTCAGCAGCTACTAAATCAATATTAGCAGGAATTAAATCTAAATTAGGGCTAGAAGTTGTTAGAATGGATTTGCTAGCAGGTATATTTCCAAGTAAACAGTCATATATGCTGTTGTTAATTTCATTGTGATCAAAACCTACTCCAGAGGTTGTGTTAGCTTGAGGGTCACAATCAATTAATAAGACCTTTTTTTCAAGAACACCTAGACATGCTGATAAATTAATAGCAGTAGTTGTTTTTCCAACTCCTCCTTTTTGATTTGCAACAGCAATAATTTTTGTCATACGAGTTTATATTAAGTATTTCAAGCCTTAAAAATACAATTCATAGTAACATTCTGTAAAAAAAACGAATATTAAATTATCAACAAAAAATATAAATTGTTAAAAAATAAAAAGTAAAATTTTAATTTATCTTTAGCTTAGATCNTCGAGATCTACTTCTGTAAANTTGGANTTTGAATCNTCTTTAGTTTCTTTGGTATTCTCTTCTTTGACTGTTTCAGCTTTTTCCTTATAGCTTGAATTAGATATTACTTCTTGTCCCTTTTCTTTAATAATAAATTCACTTACTTGAGAAAGTGCATCTTTGAAACTTGCAAAATCTTCTTTATAAAGATATATTTTATGTTTTTTATAAAATGGAGAGCCATCTTCNTTAAAATCTCTTTTACTTTCAGTGATAGTTAGATAGTAATCATCTGCTCTAGTTGATCNAACATCAAAGAAATAAGTTCTTCGACCAGACCTAACTGATTTCGAGTAAATTTCTTCTATATCGTTTTTTGTTTTCATTATTAGCAAATAATCCTAACAAATATAATAAAATATTATTTATTAGCCTGATTTACATGTATTTGGCTATAGAATCTTTTGTTTTTTAATAATTCATTATGTGTACCTTGTTCAGAAATAGCGCCATTATCAAGTACAATTATATTATCTGATTTTTCTAAAGTTGATACACGATGACTAATTATTATTGTTGTTTTATCTTTTGTTTCTATTCTAAGATTCTTTAAAATTTTCTGTTCTTTATTTGCATCCACTGCAGAAAGGCAATCATCAAAAATATAAATNTTTGGTTTTTTGTAAAACACTCTTGCAATTGCTAATCTTTGTCTTTGACCACCTGAAAGCTGAACACCTCTTTCTCCAATTATAGTATTAAATTTATCTGGAAAAGAATTTATTTCATCTAGCATTTCTGCTTTCTGTGCTGCAATTTTAACTTCCTCTATATTATCTAAATCATCAGCAAAACTGATATTTTCTCTTATAGTTCCAGAAAATAGGTACCCATCTTGAGGTATGTATCCAATTGATGTTCTAAGTGTATTTAAGTTTGTAGACTTAATATCAAGATTATTAATCATAATGGCTCCATTTGTTACATCATATAATCTGCATATAAGATTTGCAATTGTAGTTTTACCTGATCCTGTTTTTCCAAATATCCCTATTTGTTTACCTTCATTAATTTTAAAACTTAAATTATCAAGAGCTTTTATTTTTGTGTCATCATAAATCAAATTGACATTAATAAATTCTATATCTCCATTTATTGGTTCTTTGGAGTTACTTGTATTTTGGATTTCTGCTTTAATTTGAAGAAATTCATTAATTCTTTCTTGTGAAGCTGCTGCTCTTTGTATTAGTGAAGTCACCCATCCTACTGAGGCTACTGGCCATGCAAGCATGTTGACATAAATGATGAATTCTGCAATATTTCCTGTTGTAATATTACCTTTAAATACCTCAAGTCCCCCAATATAAATTATTAGTACTGTACTTATTCCAATTAATGTTATTATAAGAGGAATAAACATAGCCTCTATTTTAATTAATTCTATTTGACGTTGTGTGTATTTCTTACAGCTTTCATAAAAAACATTTAATGAATTTTCTTCATTAGTAAATGATTTAATTATTCTAATACCTGAAAATGATTCTTGGCTAATTGCTGTTATTGTTGATAATTGAGCTTGTACTTTTTCGCTTTTTTTGTTGATCTTATTGCTTACAAAGTATACGGAAATAGCAAGTAGAGGTAATGGTGTTAGAACATAAACACTTAGAATAATACTAACTGAACACATTTTATAGATAACAAGAGAGAATAAAATAGATAAGTTGATGGTATACATTATTGCTGGTCCTAAATACATTCTTACTTTGGAAATATCTTCAGTAATTCTATTCATTAAATCACCAGTTTTGTTCTGTTTATAAAAACCAATGCTAAGTTTTTGATATTGATCAAAAACTTCATTCTTTAAATCAAATTCAATCTTTCTTGACATTACAATTATTGTTTGTCTTGTAAAGTATAGAAAGACACCTTTCAAAATTGCAAATAAAACTATAAGACATCCGTATTTTAAGAGGAGTAGGCTTATTCCTTTATTTTCTGTGCCATTTAATCTTTCAAGTAAGCTATCTAAAGCTGTTCTTACAAACTCAGCTGGATAGATAGCGAATATGTTAGTTATAAAGATAAAACAAAGTCCTAAAAACAATGTTTTTCTATAGTTCCATAAAAATTTATTTAGATACTTTAAGTGTTTCATTAAAAAAATGATTAAGTCCTTTTTGTGAAAGCACAAAAATAATAAGTAAATTTGCGCTCAAATATAAAAGCAGTTAATAATATTATATTTTTATTTACATATCTAGTGATGTTTAATTTAAAAATTAAAAAACTATGACGGAATCCAATTTAGATCAATATAAATCAACTAAAATACTTGCTAAGATGGACTTATTAGAGCATGAACAGGTTGTTTTCTGTCAAGATAAAGAAACTGGTCTAAAAGCAATTATTGCAATACATGATTCTACTTTAGGCCCTGCTCTTGGGGGAACTAGAATGTGGAATTATGATTGTGAGGAAGATGCTTTGAATGATGTTTTAAGGTTGTCTAGAGGTATGTCTTATAAAGCTGCAATTTCAGGTATAGAATTAGGTGGTGGTAAGGCTGTTATTATAGGTGATGCATCAGTAGATAAAACTGAACAGCTCATGAGAAGGTTTGGTAAATTTGTTGATACACTTGCTGGAAAATATATTACTGCCGAGGATGTTGGTATGGAAACAAAAGACATGGAATATGTAAGGATGGAAACAAAACATGTAACTGGAACTCCAGAAAGTATGGGCGGTAGCGGAGACCCTTCTCCAGTAACTGCTTATGGAGTATATATGGGTATGAAGGCTTCTGCTAAGTTTTTATGGAATAGTGATAGCTTAGAAGGTAAAAGAGTTCTTGTGCAGGGAGTGGGTCATGTTGGAGAGTACTTAGTTAAATATCTTTCTGAAGAGAATGCTGATGTATTTATAAGTGATATAAATGCTGATAAATTAAAGTTAGTTTCAGAAAAATATAATGCTGAGATTATTGATAATAATAATGTTCTAGATTTTAATATGGATATTTATGCTCCATGTGCTCTTGGTGCAACTATAAATACTAATAGTATTAATAAATTGCAATGCGCAATTGTTTGTGGAGGTGCGAATAACCAGCTTGAAGTTGAAGAAAGAGATTCGCTTCATTTAATGAGTAGAGATATCGTTTTTGCTCCAGATTTTCTTGTTAATTCAGGTGGATTGATTAATGTTTATTCTGAGATAAAAGGATACAGTAGGGAGAAGTCAATTGAGCATACAAAAAAGATTTATGATACTACTCTAGATATCTTAAATAAATCTAAAGAAGAGGGTATTACAAGTTATTCAGCTGCTTTAACTATAGCTAGAAAAAGAATTGCTGATAAAAAGAATAATTAGTAAATGATTAGTAGAAGGCATATAAGATTAAAAGTCATACAATCTTTGTAT
>JGI24540J26637_10000020_pt1 | contig 50410 bp, 41 predicted proteins | sample NorSeaMetagenome_FD_26637 | JGI IMG/M metagenome (IMG submission 26637)
TCAGATTTTTTATAATTTCTTCTATAAGCATTGTCTTTAACATCAACATCTACCATTATAAGTCTTCCAAGACTATCTTTTTCAGCAATAAAACCATCTTCGTCAGTTAATGCAGTTTTAAATACATTACCTCTAAAAGGTCTGTGGTCAGTTGTTGATGTTTGTTCAGTTACTGGACGATAAACATCCATTACCCATTCTGATACATTTCCTGCCATATCAAATACTCCATAATCATTTGGCCAGTAAGTTCTTACAGGAGCAGTTACATCAGCCATATCATTAAGGTTTCCTGCAATTCCCATATTATCCCCTCTACCTCTTTTAAAGTTGGCCATTATTTCTCCTTGATTTTTGCTACTTCCATTTCTCAGAGATGAACCATTCCATGGAAATATTTTTCTATCATCAATATTTTCTCCGCTAGTATTACCTACATAGCCTAGAGCTGCAAATTCCCATTCAGCTTCAGTTGGAAGCCTATAGTTTGGAAGTAATATACCGTCAGTCATTTTAACTTTTCTGAACTTCTCACCCGTTGAAGGGTCTAAATTTCTTAGCAGTCTTCCTTCTATTCCATCATATTGACCAGCTAAATATGCTTCTGTGTTAAAGGTGTTGTCATCAACCTGTTCAGGATCTTCTTTTAAAATACCAGCATTAATTAAAATTCTTTCATTCACCCTATCTGTTCGCCATGTGCAGAAATCATTTGCTTGTTCCCAACTAACACCAACAACTGGATAATTCACATATGCTGGGTGTCTTAAGTAATTAGTAACAAATGGCTCATTGTATCCTAATTTATCTCTCCAAACTAATGTGTCAGGTAAGCTTTTTAAATAAACTTCTGGATAAGAGCTATTGTAGACTCTTTTAATCCAGAATAAATACTCCATATAGTCTTTATTAGTTACTTCTGTTTCATCCAAATAAAAAGATGAAACAGTTACTCTTTTAGGCACATTGTTCCAATCATACATAACATCTTGTTCAACTCTTCCCTGAGTGAATGATCCTCCCTCAATAAATACAAGTCCAGGACCAGTTATTTGTTCCTTGAACTGCGTGTTTACTTCATAGCCTCCATTTTTGGAATCATTATATGACCATCCGGTAACTGAAGATTTTTGTTTTGAGCATGAGCTAATAATTAGAATGCTAATTAGTGCTAATGATATATTATTTATTTTCATATTTATTTACAATTAAATTAAAAACTAGAATTGTGGACAACTTATTGTGTTAAATGATTTAGATCTAGATTGACGAGGTAAGAAGTATGTAAAAGATATCTCATGTGCCCCTAGAGTATTACTATTTTTAAGATTACTAACAGTAATATCGTAACTATATCCAAACTTAAATGTATCCTGAAGAACTCCCACCATTAAGATAAATGAGTCAAAGTTTTCTAAACTATTTCTTGCCCACAGTCCACCTACTAAAGGACCTCTGTAAATATAGACACCGTAGTTAAATTGTTGAAAATCTTGTTGTTTTTGATAAAGAAAGTTTGGAGATATTGTGGTAACATTATTATTATACTTGTTAAGAGGAAAGTTACCTCCAAAATGTGCTGTAAACTTACTTGGAAGTTGGCTTTCACTTATAAATCCTTGTTCAGGCTTAGTCATGTGATGTAGTGCCATTCCAAAAAATAAGTTTTCTGTATAACCAATAAGTCCAGAAGAAAAATCTACGTGTGCAACGCTTGATGGATTATTAACAATATCTTCCTGAGTAGGAAAAATAAAACCGTATTGTTCATCAATCATATCGCCAAAAGTTAACTCACTCCAATCTAAATCTAACATTCTAAATGTTGCTTCGAAACCAGCTTTTATAGCAAAGCCTCGATTAACTTGTAAGTGATAAGAATAAAGACCAGACAATGAATTTAATTGAATGTTTCCATCTCCACTTCTATCATTTAAAACAATAAAACCNAAACCTCCATTAACTGCATCAACAGGTGCGTCAAATGAAGCAGATGTAGTTATGAATGTTCTTCCTATNCCAGGCCACTGATCTCTNTAATTTAATGACATACGGGGACCNCCATGTGCACTAGATCCAGTGAAAGCTGGATTTAAATATAATGGATTAGCATAAAACTGGCTAAATGCTGGGTCTTGAGCACTAGATTGAATGCTCGTAAGTAAACTTACAGACAATACTAGTAAAAATTTAGATATATTCTTCATCATATTATAGTGATTTCATGATTTAAACCTCACAAAAATAAACATTTTATTTGTTTTTCCCTTTTACTAATCATAAAAATCTAAAATAAAGATATAATTAATGCGTTATGTAAATGATTAAAATCTTCACTAAATTTGCAATAATGAAATTAAAGTTCATCACTATTTTTATTTTATCTACTTGCTGTTTATCATTAACTGCACAGGAAAACTCTGTTCTTTCTAGCGGGAAATGGTTTAAATTAGGCGTTGAAGAAGATGGTATTTATAGATTAAATTATTCAGATTTAGAACAAATGGGTTTTGATCTAAGCAATACTACAACAAATTCTATAAAGATGTTTGGGGGAGTTGATGGCATGCTTCCAAATCTTAACTCAATTTATCGGTCTAATGATTTAGAGGAAAATGCAATTTTTTTAAATGATCAAAATAATAATCAAATTTTTGATGTAGATGATTATATATTATTTTATGGAAAATCACCAAATAAGTGGAAGTACAACAACTCATTAAATCTATTTGAGTATGAAAAACATTTTTTTAGTGATGAAAACTATTACTTCATAACAATTGATGAGACATCTATTGGTAAAAGAATTTCAATGCAATCCGCTGTAAATAATCCTGATTTTGTAATTAACTATTTTAATGATCATGTTGTTTATGAAAGAGATTTAGAAAATTTAATCAAATCAGGAAATAAATGGTTTGGAGAAAGGTTTGAAATACAAAATAGTTATTCTTTTGATTTTAATTTCCCTAACCTTTTATTTAGCGAGCCAATCAGGCTCAAAACAAATGTTGTTGCTAGGTCAATTAATAGTTCATCATTTTCTTTAAATGTAAATTCCAATTTTCTTACTACTATTCCAGTCTCAAATATTGTTTATCAATATGCTACTGATTTTGCCAAATCATCCTCAAAGTCTTCTTCCTTTTTTCTCCTCTGCTGATAATGTAAATATTAATATTTCATTTAATTCTTCTGAGAATAACGCTATAGGATGGCTAGATTATTTTGAAATTAATGCTAAAAGAAGTCTGAAATTAGAAGGAGATTTTATGTCTTTTAGAAATACTGATAGTTTAAATTCTTTAAAAACTGCTAAATATGAAATTATTAGTTCTTCCACTAATTTAATGATATGGGATATTACAAATCTAAATAATATTCACTCAGAGGAGATCAATTATAATAATTCTATTCTTTCTTTTGCTGATTCGATCAATTCCTTAAAAGAGTATTGTGTTTTAAATGGAAATAATTTTCCAAAACCAAAATTAATTGGATCAATTGATAATCAAAATCTTCATGCTATTTCTTCAAATATTGAATATATAATTATTTCTCATCCTAATTTTGTAAGTGCATCTAGCCGGCTTGCTGATTTTCACTCTGAAATTGATAATTTGAATTCATTAGTTGTAACAACTGAGCAGATTTATAATGAATTTTCATCAGGTGTTCAAGATGTTTCTGCTATAAGAGATTTTATAAAAATGTTGTACGACAGAAATAATTCTTCTTTAGAGTATGTTTTATTAATGGGTGATGGCTCATATGACCACAAATCTCGAATACTTCCAGATCATAATTTTATACCCACATATCAATCAAATAATTCTTTAAGTCCTGTAAGCTCATATTTAACAGATGATTACTTTGTATTATTAGATGAGAGTGATGGTGATTTATCNAACGACCTTGTAGATATAAGTATAGGAAGAATTCCAGTTGTTACTAATTCTCAAGCAAATGAAATTATAAATAAAATTGAAAAATATTACGNNTCAGAGTCTCTTGGGGACTGGCGAAANAATATAACTTTTATTGCGGATGACGGTGATAATGGAACACCACCTGACGGTAATTTGCATATGTCAGATGCTGATAAGCTTGCTGAAATATTAGATACTTCTTATGCTAATTTAAATATCAAAAAAATATATTTAGATAATTATTTGCAAGAGTCAACTCCTGGTGGNCCGAGAAGTCCTGCGGCACAAGAAGCAATAAATCAAAGTGTAAGTAATGGCTCTTTTTTAATGAACTACACTGGTCATGGCGGTCCTTTGGGGTGGACACAAGAAAGAATCTTAGAAATTGATCAAATTAATAATTGGAGTAATATTGATAAGTTGCCGCTTTTTATGACTGCCACATGTAAATTCGCCAATTTTGATGATCCTGATAAAACCTCGGCTGGAGAGCAGCTATTATTGAATCCAAATGGAGGAGCTATAGCTCTACTAACAACAACACGTTTAGTGTACTCATTCCCTAACTATACACTTAACAAAAACTTTATTAATGTCTTTTATGAAAAAGTTAATGGAAACTTTCCTACACTTGGCCAACTTTTCAAAAAAACAAAAGTACTTAGTGGCTCAAATGTCAATAGTCGTAATTTTACTTTACTTGGAGATCCAGCTTTAAAACTATCCTATCCTAAATATGTTGTCTCTTCTACTTCAAATNTTGATACATTAAAAGCACTACAAGAAGTCATCATAAGCGGAGAAGTGAAGGATGAAAATGGAATGTTAATGAATGGTTTCAATGGAGANGTTTTTCCAATAGTGTATGACAAAGAAATTATTTCATTAACATTAGGTCAGGAATCTTGTACGCCTATGCCATATCGAAATCAAAATAATATTATTTACAAAGGAAAAGCAACAGTTAGTTCTGGACAATTTACGTTTTCATTTGTTGTTCCAAAAGATATCGAAAATAATTTTGCTAAAGGTAAAATTAGTTATTATGCTAGTGATGAAAATGGAGAAGATGCAAGTGGATATGATGATTCATTTGTTATTGGTGGTTTAGCAGAAAATGTAGACTATGATTTTGATGGCCCTGAGATTTCTCTTTTCTTAAACAATAGAAATTTTTTATCTGGAGGTATTACAAATTCAAATCCTATCTTAATAGCTGACATTGAAGATTACAGTGGAGTTAATACAGTTGGAAATGGTATAGGTCATGATATTGTCGCTTATTTAGATGATAACACTAGTAACCCAATTATTTTAAATAATTTTTATAGCTCACAAATTGATAATTATAAAAAAGGATCAGTTGTTTTTCCTTTTAACAACCTTAATGAAGGAGAACATAAGTTAACTTTAAAAGTTTGGGATGTTTTTAATAATTCATCTGAAAAAGAAATATTTTTTAATGTGGTTGATAGTGAAGTGTTTATAATATCTGATTTTAATTGTTTTCCCAATCCATTAACAACTTCAACAGATTTTTATTTTGAATATAATCAGTCAGAAAATATATCTTCATACACGATCGATATTTATTCAATAACAGGTCAGCTAATTAAAACAATATTTTCCAGTGTTAATGATAACGGTTATAGAGTTGGTCCAATTAATTGGAATACTTCTGATAGCTTTAGTGATAAAATAACTGCGGGGATCTATATTGTGAAATTAGGCTTAGATTTAAATGATGGTGGTTATATTTCCAAATCTATAAGAATCGCAATAACTAATTAATTATGGCGTTAACAACTAAAATGATTATAAAAATGTACAGCGCGTCTTGGTGCCCCGATTGTGTGACAGCTAAAAAATGGTTAGATGATAAAAAAATCAAATTTGAATATATAGACATAACTAAGAATCTTATTGATGAAGAATTTGTCAAAAAAATTAATTTAGGAAAAAAAATTATTCCGACATTTATTATTAATGATAAAGTTTATCCTAACCCAGGTTTAAGAATATTGAGTGATTTGTTAGAACAATAATCACTAATTTTGAAAAATTAAAAATATAGTATGAATAAAAGTATATTAATTCTCGCATTTATTTTTTTGGCAAATAATTTATTTAGCCAAAGTGACGATATTAATTTTAATCTTCCAGAATCTGGAAATTTAAATACCATAACTACTGCAGTTCCATTTTTATTAATTTCTCCAGACTCTAGAGCGGGAGGAATGGGAGATGTTGGTGTAGCCACTTCACCAGATGCAAATTCACTTCATTGGAACCCTGCAAAATTTTCATTTGTTGAGGATGAAGTTGGATTTTCTGTTTCTTATGTTCCATGGCTAAGAGCCTTAGTGCCTGACATAAATTTGTCATATTTGTCTGGTTACCAAAAAATTAATGATAATGAAACAGTAGCAATGGATTTAAGATATTTCACTTTAGGAGATATTACTTTTACAGATGTGACTGGAAATACTATAGGGCAATATAAGCCAAGTGAATTTGCTATTAGTACAGCATATTCAAGAAAATTATCTGACTTTTTTTCTCTAGCAGTTGTAGGTCGTTATATTTATTCTAATCTTACAGGTGGTCAGTCTGCAGGAGGGATTAATACTAATGCAGGTCAGTCAGTTGCTGCAGATGTGGCAGGCTTTTACAAAAAAGATATTAGACTAGCTAAACAGGATATGAACCTTGCTTTTGGTGGTAACATATCAAATATTGGTAATAAAATATCTTATACTGAAACATCTAATAGAGATTTTATTCCTATAAACCTTAGACTTGGTACTTCTGTATTTATGGATTTAGATGAGTATAATAATATATCTTTTGCTTTCGATGTAAATAAATTACTTGTTCCAACTCCACCAATTTATAATGATTCTNTTCAAGNTCAAATTGATTTTGGAAAAGATCCAAATGTTTCTGTAGTAAGTGGAATATTTCAGTCCTTTGGTGATGCACCTGAGGGTTTCAAAGAAGAGTTAAGAGAAATTAATTTTTCATTTGGGACAGAATATTGGTATGCAGATCAGTTTGCTTTGCGAGCTGGATATTTTTTTGAAGATAACACAAAAGGAGGGAGGAAGTTTTTTACATTTGGTTCAGGAGTTAAGTATAATGTTTTTGCGTTAGATTTTTCATACTTGATTAATGCAAGTCGAGCAATTAATGGAAACAATCCTTTAGCTAATACAATGCGTTTTACACTTGTTTTTGATTTTGGTGAAATGGAGAATCTTAATTAGATATTAAATTATGAGTATTAGAATCGGATTTGGTTTTGATGTACACCAACTTTCTGAAAGCAGAGATTTTTGGTTAGGTGGAATAAAAATCCCTCATAATAAAGGTGGTTTAGGTCATTCTGATGCCGATGTATTAGTTCATGTAATCTGCGATGCTTTGTTAGGTGCTGCTAATTTAGGTGATTTAGGTATTCATTTTCCAGATACCTCATCTGATTTTAAAAATATTGATAGTAAAATTCTATTACAAAAGGTAATGATTTTAGTTAGAGAAAAAGGATTTGAAATCTCTAATATTGATTCAACAATCTGCTTAGAGAAACCTAAACTGTCTCCACATATACCAAAGATGAAAGAAGTATTGTCAGAATGTATGAAAATTAGTATTGAAGATCTCTCTATAAAAGCAACAACAACTGAAAAGCTAAGTTTTGTAGGAAGAGAAGAAGGGGTTTCAGCATATGCTACTGTACTAATTGATAAAATTTGAATCCCTTAAATAAGTTGTAATTTTAGCCGAGGCGCATATTTCATTATTTTTATTTTTAGCTATAACTTCATTTTGTATTTCACACTTACCTTTTTTCTGTAAATTTTTTTCGATTTCTTTGAGATGTGAATTATTGATTTTAAACTTCAATTTTAAAGAAGTATTTGCTGGAATTAAATAGTTTATTTCAGCATTTTTCACCCATATAATTAATTTTCTTTTTTTTAGTTTAAAAATATTATAATACATTGTTGGGAAAAATGGATCACATGCTGAAAAGATACTTCCACCAAATATTGTTTTATGGAAATTTATGTTAAAGAAAGTTTTCTTTAGAACAACATCTATTTCTTGATAATCATCAGAGATTTTTTTTACTATAATCCGATTGAAAAATAATGGGGGAAATANATTNAGAAGAATTCTAAGTAAATATTTTCTATAATTCAAAATTAACTCAAAAGATNATTATTTACTAATTGGACAAAACTCTCCTTTTTCTTCAAAATATTTAAGTGCATCAACAACTCTAAGTACTTCTTTAACATCTCTTACNATAGTAAAATGATTAATTAATTGATGTTGAACTACTCCTTTTTTATCNATTAAAAATAAACCTCGGAATGAAATCATTGGACCTGTTGCAACAAGTTGATTTTCCTCATCTAACTCATAATCGCCNGCCAANGTGCCATAGTTTGAACAAATTGTTTTAGTATTGTCTGAAATAATTGGATAAGTTACCCCTTTTATTCCACCATTTTCTTTTTCTAAATTAAGAAAAGCTTGATGCGATTCTTCACTATCTGTAGAACAACCAATAACCTCTACTCCTCTTGACTTAAATTCATCAATTCTTTCTTGAAAATCGTATAGTTCAGAAGGACATATTCCAGAAAAATCTTTAGTATAGAAAAATAGTACAACATATTTTTTGTCAATAAACTGATCTAATGAGAAGTTGTCTACAATTTTTCCTCCATCTATTACAGCTTTTGTTCTAAATGCTGGAGCTTTTTTTCCTATTAATGTTGGCATAATTTTTTTTTACAAATTTAAGCTAATATCTTTAATAAAAAAGCCTATAATTTACTGTATGCTTACAGCTTTAATTTTTTTTAGAACTTATCTAAATTCATCACTTTGAACCAAACTTTCCCAAAATCCTTTACGAACTTTTTTAAAGAGTTTTTAGTTGCATACACTTCAGCAATTGCACGAAGTTGTGAATTCGAGCCAAAAATAAGGTCTGTTCTTGTTGCGGTCCATTTAACATCTCCACTTTCTCTATCAATTCCTTCAAACAAATTTGCTGAATCCGAGCTAGCTTCCCATTCAGTACTCATGTCTAATAGATTTATAAAAAAATCATTTGTAAGTTTTCCCGGTGTTTTAGTTAACACTCCGTGTTGTGTTCCTCTAGTGTTAACATTTAGCATTCTCATTCCACCAAGTAAAACTGTCATTTCAGGAGCTGTCAAACCTAAAAGATGAGCTTGATCTAAAAATAGATGTTCTGCTTGAATACTAGAGTGTTTCTCTAGATGATTCCTAAAGGCATCAGATTTTGGTTCTAGGTAAGAAAAAGATTCTAAATCTGTTTGCTCTTGTGTAGCATCATTACGCCATGGGCTGAAATTGAAATTATTTTCTGTCCTGATTCATTTGATGCATTTTCAACTCCTAAATAGCCAGACAAAATAATTAAATCCGCTAGAGAGATTTTTTTATTGTCTGACAATTTATTGTTGAAGTTTTTTCTTATTTCTTCAAGCTTACTTAAAACTTTAGATAATTTTTCAGGTTGATTGATTTCCCATTTAGTTTGAGGTAATAAATTTATTCTTGCCCCATTTGCCCCACCACGCTTATCAGTTCCTCTAAAAGTAGATGCTGAAGCCCAAGCTGTTGAAATTAGTTGTGAATTACTAAGTCCAGAATTTTTAATTTCATCTTTTAGTTTAGTGATATCGTTATTATCAATTTTCGAAAAATTGGCTACAGGTATTGGATCTTGCCATACCAGAGTTTCAGAAGGAACTTCTTTACCTAAATATCTTGAAGTTGGACCCATATCTCTATGAGTTAACTTATACCATGCTCTAGCAAATGCATCTTCAAGTTCTTCAATGTTTTTATGAAATCTTTTTGAGATCTTTAAATATTCTGGGTCAAAAATTAGTGCCAAATCTGTTGTTGCCATCATAGGAGCATGTGATTTTGACTTATCATGAGCATCTGGAACAGTATCTGCACCTTCATTATTTTTTGGAGCCCATTGTTGAGCTCCTGCCGGACTTTTTACCAACTCCCATTCATATCCGAATAATGTTTCAAAATAGCTGTTGTCCCATTCAATTGGAGTCGGAGTCCAGGCTCCCTCCAGTCCACTTGTTATGGTATCAACACCTTTTCCACTTTTAAATGAGTTTTTCCATCCAAAGCCCATTTCCTCAATACTACTTGCTTCAGGTTCTGATCCAACGTGAGATGGGTCTCCAGCTCCATGAGTTTTACCAAAGGTGTGTCCTCCTGCAATTAATGCTACAGTTTCTTCATCATTCATTGCCATTCTAGCAAATGTTTCTCTAATATCTCTTGCTGATGCTAATGGGTCAGGGTTTGAATTAGGGCCTTCTGGATTTACATATATTAAACCCATCTGAACAGCTCCAAGAGGATTGTCTAATTCACGATCGCCAGAATATCTTTCATCTTCCAGCCAGTCGGATTCTGGTCCCCAGTATATATCTCCTTCAGGCTCCCATATATCTTCTCTTCCTCCACCAAAACCAAATGTTTTGAATCCCATTGATTCTAGAGCACAGTTACCACAGAGAATCATTAAGTCTGCCCATGAAATTTTATTACCATATTTCTGTTTGATTGGCCATAGAAGACGTCGAGCTTTATCTAAATTCCCGTTATCTGGCCAACTATTAAGAGGTGCAAATCTAAGTGTTCCAGAGCAAGCTCCTCCTCTTCCATCTCCAACTCTATATGTACCAGCACTATGCCATGCCATTCTAATAAAAAACGGACCATAATGTCCATAATCTGCAGGCCACCATTCTTGAGAGTCTGTCATTAAGTGATATAAATCAGATTTTAAAGCATCTAAATCAAGTGAGTTAAATTCATCTTTGTAATTAAAATCATTACCCATTGGATTTGTTAAGGCTGAGTTTTGATGTAGTATTTTTAAATTTAATTGGTTTGGCCACCATTTTGAATTAGAAAATCCAGAATTTGGTACTTGATTTTTATCGCTAAATCCAAAAGGGCATTTTCCCTCTGAAGATTTGTCTGATTCGTCTTTCATAAAATTATTTTTATAATTATTATAATGAGCTTAATATGATTACAAATCTAATGAAACACTTTTTTGAAAAAAACTTTAAAAGCTACAAATATGTTGAAGGATATTAATTTAGAAGGATTCTAAATATCAAATATTATTATTTTTTACTATGAAAATAATCCNACTATAATACCTAAACAAATTGCAATAATTTTTGATTTTGTGAATTTATGATTATTGCTAGATTCAAAAATAATTGTTGTTGAAATATGTAACAGTATTCCAATAACGATTGCCATAATTTCATTATTGTAAGCTATTATTCCTTCAAAAACCTGACTCGTAAATAATCCCAGTGGTGCCATTGCAGCAAAAATTAACAAATAGAAATATGCTTTCTTTTTTGATGTACCATTTTCTAAGAAAATGGTAAGTAAAACAATTGATACTGGAAGCTTATGCATAATGATTGCAGCTAGTAGTCCATTGTGTGTGTGCTCCGCTAAATGTCCTGAAAGAGGTATTCCTTCGATAAAAGCATGAATACTCAGACTAATTAATATTGAAATTGGAATTGCCTTTTTTTGATGAAAATGTCCATGCTCAATACCCTCAGAAAAGTATTCTAAAAGAATTTGGAATAAAAATCCTAAAAGAATAAAAACTCCAATTATTATTATTTGTTGCATGCTTAAAAATTTCAGGTATTAAATGGTTTGTGATGTTAGCTAGAAGAAATGCTCCACTAAAAGTTAATAATAATTTAATATTATTTTTTTTAGTTTTTTGAAAAATTTCAACGACGAAAATTGCCAAAAAGACCGATGAGAAAAGTAATATTTGAGTCATCATATTATTTTTTTGCAATTATAATTAATCTATCTGATTTTGAAGCTTCAAAATGTTCAAGCTTATAATTTCCAAAGATATTAACTACTTCCATTCCAGTATTGTGTATCAATTTTGTAAAACCTTCAAGATTTAGTGCATGAACTTTTTCTTGGAATTGGTATTTCTGATCTTTATCAGAAATCAATATATTTTTTAATAAATAGTTGTCTTTTAACAATCTTTTAATCTTAAAAGAAACTCCATCAATTTCTTTACATTCCTCTGCTACAAGATTAGTAATTGTTTTTTGGCTATTAAGAAAGTCAATGATTAATAAGCCATCTTTTTTTAGTGCTTTATTAATTGAGTTAAAAGTTTTTTGTTCATCTTCTAAATCATCAAAGTAACCAAATGATGTAAATAAATTTGTTACAATATTAAACTCCTCATTTGCAAATTGATTTCTCATATCTAATTGAAAGAATTTTAATGTTTTATTTTCAAAAATCTTGGCTTCATTGATGCTGTTTAGTGATAAGTCTATTCCTACCACGTTGAAGCCTAATTCATTAAATAATCTTGCATGTCTTCCTTTTCCGCATGCTAAATCAAGTATTTTTTTATCCTTTAAATCTAACTTAGTAATTAAATTTTCAATGAAAAATTTAGCTTCATTAATATCTCTATTTTTATATAATATGTGGTAATATTTTGAATCAAACCAATTTGTGAACCAACTCATATTTTAATTCCTTTGCCTAAGAGCTTCATATGAAATTACTCCAGTAGCAACAGATACATTTAAAGATGATATTTTGCCAATCATTGGTATCTTTGTTTTTAAATCACACATTTTTAGGAATTCTGCAGAAACTCCATCTTCTTCTGACCCAAGTATTATTGCAGTTGGTTTTTTAAAATCTGCCTCATAAATATTGCTCTGAGTTTTTTCTGTACAACCTATTATTTGAATGCCTGAATCTTTTAGGAATTGAATACTTAGTTTTAAATTCCAAGTTCGGCAAATTGGTATTTTATGTAATGCTCCAGCTGAGGTTTTAACAGCATCAGCATTTATTGCTGCGCTATTTTGTTCTGGAATCAGGATAGTGTCTACTCCGACACACTCACAAGTTCTTGCAATAGCACCAAAGTTTCTTACATCCGTAATTCTATCTAAAATAATAATAAGTGGTGTTCCTCCTCTTTCAAATATTTGAGGAATCATATCTTCTATTTTATGAAATTCAATTGGAGAAATAAATGCAAATACACCTTGATGGTTCTTTTTAGTAAGTCTATTAATTTTTTCTAATGGAACATGTTTATAGTTTATCCTTCTTAGTCTTACAAGCTTCCAAAGCTCTGCAAAAAGATCATTATGAAGTCCTCTTTGAATAAACAGTTTGTCAATGGTTTTACCAGCTTTAACTGCCTCGATTATTGGACGAATTCCAAAAATGAAGTTTTTTTCTATTAATTCCATTAATCTTTAAATTCAATTTTAGTTGTTATTTCAGGTATATTTCTCATTTCAATTTCTTTTTTTAACTCCAAGTGATTTTTCTTTAAGATCTTTTGTTAAAATCTCTTTGTTTCTCTTTTCCATTGGTGGATTTAATTTGTCAGCATTTTCGAATTGTATAACACTTTCTAAAATTTCTCTTGGTAACTGATTTCTTGCTTTACTTAATGTGTCTAAAAATTCTTCAGCAAAGAATTGATCGATTTGAATTCTTCTTTTTGTTGTGTGTGCAAATTTACCAATAATTCGACAGATATTATCTCTTTCTTCTGGGCTTAGTTTATCAGCAAATTCATATTCTTCTATTTTCTTTAAACTTAGTATTATGGGTTCAAGAGCGTCTTTAGTAATTACATAGACATTATATTCTCCAATGTTATATGAAAACTGTTTTATTACATTTAATGTGTTTGAAGGGATTACAAGAAAAAGATCATTTTTAACATTCTCATGCTTAGCGTATTTTTTAAGATTTTCTGTTTGTAATTTGATGTATTTTGGAAAATTAGATAAATCATCATTAGCTGGACTTTTAGCATCAAATATTATGAGCTGATCCATAATCTCTATTGAATTATCAGGCTTATTTCTTGGATGAGGGAAATCTTCTTGACTAACATAATTTATAATATTGTTTCTGCAAATCATTTTAAGATGGCTTTCAACATCTTTTTCATGATTTCCCCAGGTGAGCTTCATGTTTTCAAAATGTTCTTCGTTCTCTTTGACTCTTTCATCATTTAAACGTTCTTTTTCTTTTTCTAATGATTCTTGTAAAGTAATTGTAGCTTCAAGAGATTTTCTGACACTACTGTTTCTTGTTTCTTCTGATTCTTTAAGAGATATGTTGGAGTTTTTAAGTTGATTTCTTTCATTTTCAATATTCTTTAGTCTTTCTTCAAGTTGAGTTTTGGTCATTTTAAGCGCTTCATNACTTTCAACTTTTGTTANACTAACTTCTAATCGTTTTTGTAAGTCATTAATTTCTTGACGATTTTNACCATTTTGAAGAGTTAAATCTTTAATATCATTATTTAATTTGTNAAGAATTATTTTTTCTTGATTTTCTTCATTGCTTTTGTTAGGAGATTTTAAATAAATTGCCAAGGCAATAAATCCTATCAAAATTGAGAATAAAGTAATATAATCCATGAATTTTATTTAATTTATAAAATGAGCACTAAAGTACCAATTGACACGAGTTTATACAAATCAATAACATCTTTATTTAAAAGTCTAATACATCCATGAGATGCCGGCTGTCCAATAAGTCCCTCTTCAGATGTTCCATGTAAATATATATACCTATTAAATGAATCAATATTATATCCATTATTTTTTCCTTTTTCTTCACCTTTGAGCCAAAGAATTCTTGATGTTATGTCATCTGTTTTACTTCTAGTAGTGTCATTGTAAATTGTTGCAATATCACCATTAAAAACTCTGCCAACCATTCTTCCATTTTTTGGAGTGTTATTGCCAAATTTTCTTGCTATTGAATGAAGTCCAAGTGGTGTTTTATTGCTTCCTGACTCACTTCCTGTTCCATATTTAGAGGATGAAATTTTAAACTTTTTAATTATTTTTTTTTCTTTAATAATAAATAATTCTTGATGTTTAATTGAGATAAATAAAATGTTTATTTTTTCAATATCAGCTTCTAAATAATTTTCAATAGATTTAAATATTATTGTGTCAGGATCATTGTTAAAAATAGATATGATAGAAAAAAAAATTGACAGATAAATTTTTACCATTTAATTAAGTTTTGATTATTTTTTGCTAAAATATTATTTGCCTTTGAAAAATGTTGGCATCCAAAGAATCCTCTGTAAGAAGAAAGTGGAGAGGGATGTGAGGATTGTAAGATATGATGTTTTTTAGTATCAATAAGATTAATTTTTTTTTTGGCTTTATTTCCCCAGATTAAAAAAATAATACTTTTCTTTTTGTTAGATATTTTTTTTATGATTTCATCTGTAAAACATTCCCAACCTCTATTTTGATGAGATCCGGGTTTATTCATTTCAACAGTAAGAACTGTATTCAATAATAAGATACCTTGTTTAGCCCAGCTTTCTAAACTTTTGTCAGATGAGGTTTTTTTACCTGTGTCACATAGGATTTCTTTGAATATATTTTTTAATGAAGCAGGCTCAGCTATATTTTTATTAACTGCAAATGCTAATCCATTTGCTTGATTATAATTGTGATAAGGGTCTTGTGCGAGAATCACAAGTTTTATTTTTTCAAATGGTGTAAGCTTTAAGCAATTGAATACCTTTTCTGTAGGTGGGAAAATAGTTTTATACTTATTTTCTTTGATTAGAAATTGATCTAATCTTTTAAAATATTCCTTACAAATTTCTTCTTGTAGAATATCTTGCCAATCATTTTGTATTTTAGAAATTTGGGCTTGCATATTTTTCAACATCAAATATAAATAACTATCGTAAATTAAATCTATTTATAAAAAACAAAATGTATTTTTGTAAAAAATAAATCAAATGAAAAATCTTATAATTATTGTTTCCTTTGTTTTTGGATTGTGCGTGATTTCATCATGCAATATGTATAAGGCTCCTTGTGAAGGTGTTAGTAGTGTTAATGAAAGTTCAAATAAAATTTAAGTTATTTTGTCACAATTTGATTCTCAGAATACATCAAAGTGGTCTACTGTTAGCCTAAAACCCATAGATAAATCAATTGGTGAAGTTTCTGTGGTGAAAAGAGAAAAGGTTAGAAAGCCAAAGTGGCTCAAGGTTAAACTTCCTACTGGACAAGCTTACAAGAATGTAAGAGAAATTACAAAAACACGAAATCTTCATACTATTTGTGAGAGTGGGAATTGTCCTAATATGGGAGAATGCTGGGGTGCTGGAACTGCAACCTTTATGATTCTTGGAAATATTTGTACTCGTTCATGCGGATTTTGTAATGTAATGACAGGTAGGCCTCTTGCTGTAGATATTTTGGAGCCATTAAAAATTGCACGTTCTGTGAAGTTAATGAATGTAAAGCATGCGGTCATTACATCAGTTGATCGAGATGATCTTAGAGATGGAGGTGCAAGTATTTGGGTAGAAACAATTCATGCAATACGAAAGCTTAATCCTCAAACTACAATGGAAACTTTAATTCCTGATTTTAAAGGAAAAGAAAAAGATATTCAAAAAATAATTGAAGCTAGACCTGAAGTAGTCTCACATAATTTAGAAACTGTACGAAGTTTAACTAAAAGAGTAAGAATTCAAGCAAAATATGATAGAAGTCTTGATACTCTTAGAGTTTTATATGAGGGTGGTATTAGAACAAAATCGGGTATAATGCTTGGTTTAGGAGAGAAAGAGGTTGAGGTAATTGAGGCAATGAAAGATCTCCGTGCAGTTGGCGTTAAAATTTTAACTCTTGGTCAATATCTGCAGCCATCAAAAAAACATCTTCCGGTTGTTGAATTTATAACACCTGAACAATTTGATTATTTTAGAGAAGTTGGGCTTTCATTAGGTTTTGAGCATGTTGAAAGTAGTCCCTTAGTTAGATCATCATATCACGCAGAAAAACATATTTAAATTTTATATTAACTTAATCGATTTATTAAGTTTAAAATAATAAGAGAATTCTTATATTTGTTAAATTATAAAGCAAAAAAAAATTTAACATGAAATCAAGATTTTTACCATTTATACTTATTTTCTCTTTACTAACATATTTTACTGCTGATAATAACACTTTGTTAGCTCAGGGAGTTTGTGGTACCCATCATGGTTCTTTAGAAGAACAAATAAATAAATATCCTGATTTTTATCAATCTCTTGATAAAAAAAATAATGATTTAAAAGATGAAAATTCAAAGCTTTTACAATCATTTACTTCTTCAAAAGAAAATAATGGAAAAAGAATTATTCCAGTAGTTGTACATGTAATTCACAATTTCGGTAATGAAAATGTAACAGATGCTCAAGTACATGAAGCATTATCGGTCTTAAACAGAAATATTAATGGTCAAGACCCAGATTTGTATAATCCATCTAAAACTCCTGATGTCTTTGCTGCAGTTGCTGGTAATGCAAATCTTGAATTCAGATTAGCTACTAAAGATCCACTTGGAAATCCCTCCTCTGGAATTGTTAGGGTTAGATCAGAACTAACATCTGAGGCAGAGCCTAGAGATATAGTAAAAGCAGTCAGCTACTGGAACTCTTATCAATATCTAAACATTTGGATAGTAAAGAAATTTGTAGCTGAAGCTAATGGTGGAACATTACTTGGATATGCCCAATTTCCTAATACTGGAAGAATGTCTACTGACGGTGTTGCAATCTTAGCTGGGCAATTTGCAAATTCAAATTCTACTACTTTAACTCATGAAGTAGGGCATTGGCTTGGACTAAGACATGTTTGGGGAGATGCTGTTTGTGGTGATGATCAGGTTGCTGACACTCCACCACAAAGATATTCAAATGGTTTTGGTGATAACCCTGGTCCTTTACCGTCTTCAGTACAGAATTCTTTTCCTTACCATTCTGGTCTTCAAAATCTAGGTTGTATAGCTGATTCATTAAATTGGGCAGGTGAAATGTATATGAATTATATGGACTATACTAATGATACTTACTGTACAATGTTCTCTAAAGGTCAAGTTGGTGTTTTTAATGAAACATTAGATGGATTAGACGGAAACTTAGGTTACAGAGAGTATATGTGGCAAGATGAAAACTTAATAAAAACTGGTACATTTTATGGGGCTCTAGCTCCTACATGTACAAGACAAGCAGATTTTTCTGAAGGTTTTGGTAATGAGGCTATTTGCCTAGGTGAGGAAATGTGGTTAAAGTCAAATAAAACTATGTTTGGTTCTTCTATCTCTTCAGTAACATGGGATTTAGGTGACGGATCTTCAAGTAATGTAGAAAACAATTTACTTACTACTTATTCAAGTTCAGGCACTTATGATGTTACTTTAACAATTGATTATGATGAGGAAACTATGTCACAATCTGAAAACCTATCAGACTTAGATTTATCATCTGCATCTTCTTATGACTCTACAACTTCTATTCATATTGTACAAGGAACTCAAGATGAACTTCAATTAATGAATGCAACAAATATTTCATCTCATCCCATTGATAGTTTAGGAGTGTTTTGGGGATTGCAAGATTCAATATTTTACAGAGGAGAGATTAGTAAAACTATTTACACTGCATATTATTCTAACAGTTGTACATCAACTAAAGTTAAAACAAATTTTATAACTGTTAATTCTAATACTTCATCTAATACAGCTTCTTCATATTCTTATATGTTTGATGCTGAGGATGATTTAAATGATCAATGGAGAGTTAAATCTTCTACTGATGATATAAATTCATGGGCTTTTAATAGTGACGATATAAGAAGTTGGGAATGGTTTTCAGGAAATAATATTAATAACAACACATGTGTGATGATTTCTGGAAAGACAGGCCCTGGATCTAATGATGAGTTAATTTCTGAGGCATATGATTTAAGTAATTTTTCTAGTCCAGCAATAAGTTTTGAATATTCAGGAGCATCATATAATACATTTCCATCAAATTTGGTTAGAGTACATTACTCAATAGATTGTGGTGAGAATTGGTCTTTACTTGGCGCTCTATCTAATGTTCAAGTTGCTAGAGCAGGCCTTTATACTAACAGTTACACACCTTCATCAAATGACTGGGCTGATACAGTTATGACTAAATCAGCTCTAAAAAATAATAATGTAAGATTTAAATTTGAGTATGTTTCAAATGGACAGAGTAATAACTTCTATTTAGATAATGTAATGATAGGAGAGGAAGCTAGTCTTCTTAAGAGCTCTAGCACTGCTTCTTCTAAGATTTCTGTTTTTCCTAATCCTGTAGAAAATCAAACAAGCATAAATATACAAAATATAGAATCTGAAAAAATCATTGTAAAATTATTTAATGTTTTAGGAAACGAGGTTTTAACAATTTATGAAGGAAGTTTATTAAATAATAGTATTCAGCTTTCTACAGATTTAAGTTTCTTAGAAAATGGTATTTACTTTTTAAATGTTATAGGTGAATCACAAAATATTTTAACAGAAAAAGTTATTTTAAACAGATAAATTTTAATTTTAAACTAAAAAGGGAGAAAATAATATTTTCTCCCTTTTGTTATTTAAATTTTTTAAGTTCTATAGTTGAGTTGTGAAGTACTGCATAAGAATTAAATGTTATCCAATCTCCTAAATTTATATATTTAGCATTAAAGCTATCATTAAGAGGTATTTCCATGGGTATATGTCTATGTCCAAAAAGATAGAAATTTACTTTTTTCAGTTTTTGTTGTTCTTTGCAATATTGAAATAATTGCTCTTTTTCAAAATCAATATCTTTTTCAATAGGTTGATTCCCTCTGCTTAAATCTGACCACTTTTGACCAATACTAATAGCTAAGTTTGGATGAATTCTTGAGAACAACCAATTACAAATGGTAGATTGAAAAATTGTTTTTAATACTTTGTATTTATAATCTCCTTTGCCTAATCCATCACCATGACCTAAAAATATTTTTATGTCTTTAAATTCTATTATTTGCGGTTTATGGTATAGTTTTAATCCTATTTCTTCCTCTAAATAATTTTTTGTCCACATATCATGATTTCCAGTGAATAAATGAACTTGAATTCCTTTATCACATAATTCAGCAAGTTTACCAAGTAATCTAACAAATCCTTTGGGAACTACTTTTGAGTATTCAAACCAAAAATCAAATATATCACCCAGTAGGTATATTTCTTTTGCTTCGTTTTCAATTGAGTTTAACCATCTAACAATATTTTTTTCTCTTAGTAAACTGCTTTTTTGATTGGGAGCTCCAAGATGAAAGTCTGATGCGAAAAAAATTTTTTGATTATTCATTTTATTTTTCAAGAATATCTCTTAATAATTTATTTGTAATTTTTGGGTCAGCTTTTCCTTTTGATATTTTCATAACTTCCCCCATAAATAATCCTATTAAACCCTTTTTACCATTTTTGTATTCTTGAATCTTTTCAGGGTATTTCTCAAGTGCCTGTAAAATTAAATCTTTAAGAATAGTATTGTCGCTTTCTTGAATCCAGTTATTTTCTTCTGCAATTGTTTTTGGTGATTTTTTTGAAGAAATTAATAGTGGAAATATCTTTGATGTTGCTATAGTGTTACTTATTTGATTACCTTCTATTAAATCAATTAGATTAGCTATATTCTTTGCTGATATGTCTAGTTGTGTAATAGTTAATCCATTTTCATTAAGATAAGATTTAATTACACCATTTATAATATTGGCAGCTAGCTTATAGTTATTTGTAAGAGCACATATTTCATTAAAAAATAGTGCAGTTTCTTTATCTTCAATCAGTAAATTAGAATCATATTGAGAAAGTTTATATTCTCTCTGATAGATAGTATTTAGTTCTTTTGGAAGAAGGGGAAGTGTTTTTTTTATTTGTTCAATATATTCTTTAGTTATTTCTATTGGTTGTAAATCTGGCTCAGGAAAATACCTGTAGTCATTTGCTTCCTCTTTGTGTCTTTGAGAAATAGTAATTCCTTTTACAGCATCAAAACCTCTTGTTTCGTGAACTATCTGTCCTCCATTTTCAATAACTTCTATTTGACGTTTAATTTCAAAATCTATAGCATTTTTTACATTTCTTGAAGAATTCATGTTTTTGACTTCAACCTTAGTTCCAAATTTACTTTCCCCTCTAATTCTAACCGAAATATTTGCATCACATCTTAAGCTTCCTTCCTCCATATTTCCATCACAAATATCTAAATATCTAACAAGCTTCCTTACTTCCATAACGTAATTAAAAGCTTCATCACCAGTTTTTATTTCTGGCTCAGAAACAATTTCAAGAAGTGGAACACCAGCCCTATTTAAATCAATTAGTGTATTAAAAGGGTCAAGATCATGTATACTTTTTCCTGCATCTTCTTCCATGTGAATTCTAGTGATATTGATTTTTTTAGTTTTATTTTTTTCGTCTAAAATTTCAATAACCCCTCCATTACAAATTGGAGTTGTATCCTGTGTTATTTGGTAACCTTTAGGAAGATCTGCATAGAAATAATTTTTTCTAGCATACTCATTATGCTTGCGAATTTTAGCTCCAACAGATAAACCTAATTTTACGGCATATTCGATGACTTTTTTATTACTTACAGGTAGAGTTCCAGGATGTCCTAAAGTTATTGCTGATGTTTTTGTATTAGGTGCTGCTCCATATATATTTTCATCATTTGAATATGCTTTAGTTTGTGTTAATAGTTGAGCATGAACTTCTAGTCCAATAACTGCTTCGTATTTTTCTTTAATGTTCATACTTATTCGAATATAATTTTACCTTTTTCTGTACTTATTCCATTATTCTTAATTTCGTATAAATATATTCCTGATTTAAAATCTTTTGCGCTAAATGAATTTATATTTTTTTTAAGTGATTCCATCATTACTTTCTTTCCTGAAAAATCATAAATTTCTAATAAATCTCCATTGTGTCCAGACAAATTAAAGATATCATTAGCTGGGTTAGGATAGATATTATGTTTAGAGTTTATAATATTGACAATGGGTGTGCTGGAGTTACTCATGTCTAAAACATAAAGCCCACTTTGCATATCTGAAACAAGTATATTACCAGAGTTTAAATAAGGATATACTCCCCATGCACCGCGATATGATGTGTGATTATTGGGATTATATGTGTCGTAACTGTTTACTTGGANTGGGTTGTTTGGATTACTTATGTCAAAAACACGTAATCCGTCATGGTAATATGCTACATATAAAAGATCTCCTTTGATAATTCCGTTATGTGCCATTGATTGACTGTCAACTCCTGAGTTAAATGTTGCTATTACACTTATGTTACTTAAATCACTTANATCTAATATTTTTATGTCATAACCATGATTTTCATCTTGCATTGCATANATAGTACCATCATCACTTAACCATCCAGAATGGTTGTAGCCTGCATCTGGATATGAAATTAGAGTTGCTAATTGTTGAGGCTGGTCTCCAAAAGTATTAACCATTGAAAAGTCCATGACTCTCAAACCTTGGTTTCCACAGTTTAAATAAGCAGTATCATTTCTTACATAAGCATCATGTACGTGTCCTACAGAATTATAGCTGTATATTAAAGTTGGACTAGATGGGATATGTAAACTATATACATCCATAGCATTATTTGAGGCGCATGCATACATTTTTGCTGTAGATGTGTCTATAAAAATATTATGTGCTTTTGTAAATAATGCATTGGAGTCATATACAGTATTTATAGAATTTGGTAAGTTAGTTATGTCAACAATTTGTAATGTTGATGAGCTTCCTTCATCACAAACAATATACAGATAACCATTAAAATCATGGTAATCTCTGTGAATAACTCCAGGACCTGTATATCCTGCAGATAGAAAAGCAACTTCAGTGCTATTTTGTGGATTTGTTACATCAAAAAAATGTGTCCCTGATGTTGAACCTATTATTGCAATTTCAGAGTTGTTAATGTTTAAGCCCCATATTTCATTATATGCATTATTATATGCTGAAGATCCAACAATTGTTGAATCATCCCAATGAAATAAAAGTTGAGAATCAAATTGGGCAAATGTACTTGTGTAGAGAAGACTTAAAAAACAAAATATATATAGATTTTTCATATTAAAGACTTGATATTAATTCTTTGATTATTAAAGTTAATTTAGGTTCAGCGATTTCTGCAACATTTTGGACATCTTGATGAGTGATTTTTTGAATTTTTCCAGGAACACCTAAATCAGTTATTACTGATATGGCAAAACAATCAATATTCATATGTCTGGCAATAATAACTTCAGGTACTGTAGACATTCCCACTGTATCTCCACCAATAATTCTAAAATATGAGTATTCGGCTGGAGTTTCTAGAGTCGGTCCAGTTACACCAACATATGTACCTATATGTGTTCTTATGTTGTGTTTGTTAGCAATTGAATGTGCAGTCTCTAGCATTTTAGGAGAATATGGTTCACTCATATCAGGGAAACGCGGCCCCAGTTCTTCTAAGTTTTTTCCTATTAAAGGATTTGGAATTAAATTAATATGATCATTTAAAATCATTAAATCTCCTATTTCATAGTCAGGATTTATTCCACCACTAGCATTTGAAACTAAAAGTTTATCTATACCTAAAAACTTCATAACTCTGACTGGAAAAACTACATCTTGCATGTCATATCCTTCATAAAAATGAAATCTTCCTTGCATAACAACAACTTCTTTTTTTGCAATAAAGCCAAATATTAATTTTCCAGAATGTCCCTCAACTGTAGATTTTGAAAAGTTAGGGATATCTTCATATGAAATAGAATGTTTGATGTCAATATCTTGCACAAGTTTTCCAAGACCAGTGCCCAATATTATTCCAATCTTAGGATTAAAATTAGTATTTGATTTTAAAAAATCAGCAGTTTCTTTTATTTTCTTCAACATAATCTATAATATCTTTTTTAAATTTTTCTTCGTTTTCAAAGTAATTTTAATTGGTAAATAATAAAGAGGTATATCTTTAAAATCACTTTTAAAATTCAATAATTTTATTGCATCTTTTTCGGTTGTTAAGATAAGTTTTTTTGTTGCTTTAAATGAATGAAAATCTTCAATTATTTTAACTATGTCATTTTTAGTATAGTTATGATGGTCATTGTAAATTATATGTTTGAATAATGAATTATTATCTGCTAAGTATTCTTTTATTAATTGAGGCTTAGCTACTCCAGTTAAAAGCAAAATAGAAATATCTTCTAAGTAATCTATTTTGTTAAAGATATTTACCCAATTATTATACTTGATTTTAGAGAAATAAACATGCTCNTTCTTATGGTNTATAAGTTNTTTTAAGATTTTTTCTTTNTGTATTTTTTTTTGTTCAGGACATTTAGTTATAATAATTCNTTCAGCTCTTTTACTTTCACATTTTCTGTCTCTAAGTTTGCCAATTGGAAATAAATTATCCTTAAAAAACATATTTTGGTAAGATGTTAGTAGAATGTTAAAGCCTGCGATAATTGATTTATGCTGAAATCCATCATCTAAAATAATTATATCAATCTCTTTAAACCTCTCAAGAATTTTTTTTATTGCAAATCTTCTATCTTCACAAACTACTACTAAAGTATCTGGATGATTTTTTTTAAGCATTAAAGATTCATCTCCAGTATTTTCTACGTTATCATTTATACCTACTATTACAAATCCTTTACTTTTTCTTCTATATCCTCTGCTTAGAATTGCAATTTTATAATCTTTTTTTAAAAAAGTGGTTAAAAAATCTGTGTGAGGTGTTTTTCCAGTACCGCCAAAAGACAGATTACCCAAGCAAAGTATAGGCATTTTAAATTTTGTTGATTTTAATATTCCAATTTCATAGAAATAACTTCTAAGGGTTAAAAAGATGTAATAAACAAATGATAATGGAAAGAGTAAAAATCTCATATAACAAAGATAGGACATTTATAATATTTTCTATTCTTCTTAAGTTTGTTAAATTTGGAAAATGAAAATCAAAGATGTTACAACAATTCTTGAAAGATTAGCTCCCTTATCTTATCAAGAAAGTTATGATAACTCAGGATTAATTATTGGTGATAGAAATGATGATTTGAAATCTATTTTAATCACTTTAGATTGTACAGAGGAGGTTTTAGATGAAGCTATTAAAAATAAATGTAATTTAATTGTTGCTCACCATCCTATTCTTTTTAAATCTATAAAGAAATTAAATGGTGATAATTATGTACAAAGAGTTATTATAAAGGCTATAAAAAATAATATTTCAATTTATGCAATACATACTAATTTAGATAATGTAATGGATGGTGTTAACTCTACAATTGCAAATAGATTAGAACTTATAAATTGTAAAATTCTACAACCAAAATACGACATCCTAAAGCAGTTAATTGTTTACTGTCCTGAAAGTTATTCTAAGAAATTAAAAGAAAGCCTTTTTTCTTTAGGAGCAGGTGCAATTGGAGATTATGAACAGTGTAGTTTTTCCTCAAAAGGTATTGGTACCTTTTTCCCAAAGAAAGATAGCAAGCCTTTTATTGGTGATGTTGGAAAGGTACATGAAGGTCCTGAAGATTGTATAGAAATGATTTTTCCAAAAAATATTGAAGGGGCGATAATTGAATGTATAAATAAAAATCATCCTTACGAAGAGGTTGCTTACCAAATATTTAATTTAGATATTAAGTATAAAAATGTCGGTTCAGGGCTTATTGGAGAATTAAAAGAAAGTATTGAAGAAAAAGATTTTTTATCTTTTCTTAAAGACAAGATGAACACATCTATTATACGTCATACTAATTTACGAAACAAAAAAATAAAAAAAGTTGCAGTTTGTGGAGGTGCAGGTAGCTTTCTTTTGTCCACTGCTATTTCCAAAAACGCAGATATTTTTATTTCAAGTGACTTTAAGTATCATGAGTTTTTTGATGCTGATAATAAGCTTGTTATAGCTGATATTGGACACTTTGAAAGTGAACAATATACAAAGGACTTGATTTATGATTTCCTTAGAAAAAAAATCACTAAATTTGCCGTCCGTTTATCGCAAGTTAATACAAATCCTATAAATTATATTTAAGATGGCAAAAGAAAAAGTTACAGTATCAGTCGAAGATAGATTAAGAGCTTTACATCAGTTGCAAATAATTGATTCTCAAGTAGATAAGATTAGAATTGTTAGGGGTGAGCTGCCTGTTGAGATTGAAGATCTTGAGGACTTAATTGTTGGTTTAAAGACTCGTTTAGAAAAATTAACTAATGAGCTTGATGAGGTTAATACTGGATTAAGTGCAAAGCAAAACAGTATTTTAGATGCTGCAGAGCTTGTGAAGAAATACGAGAAGCAACTTAAAAACATCAAAAATAACAGAGAGTTTTCTTCTTTAACAAAAGAATTAGAGTATAAGAATTTAGAGATAGAGCTTAATGAAAAGCATGTAAATGATTTGCAAGCAAAAATCCTTCATAAAAAAGAAATAATTGAAGAATCAAATCTTCAAATTAAAGATAGAGAAGAAGAATTAAAAGTAAAAAATACTGCATTAGAGGCTATTGTTAAAGAGACTGAAAAAGAAGAAAAAGCTCTTATGAAAAAATCCGACAAAGCTCAAAAAGTTATAGAGGAAAGATTATTAAATTCATACAGAAGAATTAGAAGTAGTGTTAAAAATGGGTTAGCAGTTGTTTCTGTTTCCAGGGATGCTTGTGGTGGGTGTTTTAATCAAGTGCCACCTCAAAGACAATTAGATATTCAAATGCATAAAAAGGTGATTGTATGTGAGCATTGCGGTAGAATACTTGTAGACGGTAATCTTTTAGATGGCTAGAAAATAATCAATCTTAAAATATTTAGTTGGGATTTCATACTTTTGAAATCCCAATTTTTTTTATGAGAATAATTTTATCACTTTCTTTCTTGTTTGTTTTTAGTTACTCTTATGCACAGTTTTTTAATAATGCTAATATGCAGAATCATATTCTCATATTTTGAATCTAGAATTTAGTTCTGCTAAGGAATTTTTAGAAAGTGAAAAATTAGTAAACCCTAATAATGGCTTGATTATTTTAAATGAAAACTATATTGACTTTTTAAAAATCTTATTATCGGAAGACGAGGTTTTTTTTAAGCAAGCAAAAAAAAATAAGTACTCTAGGATTTATTCATTATCTAGTAATGATAAGAATTCACCATATTATCTTTTTGCACAAGCTGAAGTTCACTTGCAATGGGCATTAACCAGAATAAAATTTAAAGAATATCTTCAGGCTACATATGAGCTTCAAAAAGCATATCGATTACTAGAAAAAAATACAGAAAAATTTCCTGATTTTTTTCTTAATGATAAAAGTCTTGGAGTTTTACATATTTTAATTGGTTCTATTCCAAAGTCATATTCGTGGATAACAAATATTATTGGTGTTGAAGGAACTGTATCAAGTGGTTTCTCAAAACTTTACAATTTTTTAGAGTTTACCGAAAATAATAAGGGTTATGGTATTTATAAATCTGAAATTTTATTTTTATTATCATTTTTAGAAATGAATATGAATAATGAACCAAGTTTATATCAAAAATTAGTTTTAAAAATTGGTGACTCTTACAAAAAAAGTGATTTGATGAAGTTTTGTCTGTCAAGATTGTATACTAAACTTGGAAACAATAAAAAAAGTCTAGAAATTTTAGAATATATTTCAGAAGATAGAGATTCATATTATTTTCCTTACTTGAATTACCTAAAGGGTATGTCTAAATTATATAATCTCGAGCTCTTAGCCTCAGAAAAGTATTTCAAAAGTTTTTTAGATAGTTTTAGAGGAAGGAATTATATAAAATCAGCCTATAATAAACTTGCCATAATTGCTTTTTTAAATAATAAGGAATCTGATCGTTTGATTTATGACAGTCTAACTATAAAACTAGGTTTTTCAATTATTGATGAGGATGTTCAGTCATATAAGAGTGCATTAAATAATATTAATCATAATAAAGATATGCTAGAATCAAGATTGCTTTATGATGGTGGTTATTTTGTTAGAGCAAGAAATATATTATTTCAAATTGATACTTTAAGTTTTAAAAGCGAAAAAAAATTAATTACAGAGTATTACTACAGATTAGCAAGAGTATCACAAGCGCTTAATGAAGATTATTTTGAGGTAATAAAGAATTTTGAAAAAGTACTTTCTATCAATAATAATGATAACCTGTATTTTTATCCTATGTCAAATTTGCAAATCGCATTACTTTATGAGCAGAATGGAAATAAAAACAAGGCACAAGAATTTTTTAAAAAAACACTGGAATATAAAGGCTTTAATTATTCAAACGGAATACATCAAGGAGCAACATCTGGATTAAGTAGGTTAGCTGAATCACCAAATTAATTATAAGTATATTTAAGTATGAAAAAAATGAAATTTTTTATAATATTATTTTGGATGATATTTTCTAAAAGTTATGATGCCTATTGTACTTTTCAACATACTCCAGATTTATCATTGGAAGCAAATCCTCTAGTTTCAGTTTTAGGATTTANCTGGTTTTGGCTTTTATTAGTAATTGGTATTTTAACTATTTATACTTGCTACACGCTTTATTTAATATCATTCAAACCAATTATACTCTATCCTTCAGAGAAAGGTTTGTCTTTCTGTGATTTCATAACATATATGTATTTTGGTAAGAAAAGTAATATGATTTCAATTCTCTATAAATTCCCTTCTTTAAAGAATAAAAGATTTCATTATACTTTTGGTAATATATTTACAAGGTATTTAGTCTTTGCTGGAATTGTTTCTACTGTAATGTGGCTCTTAATAAATAATTCTGAATTTTACAGAGAAATTCATAATCACTTAGTTATTTATGGGATTCTTATTTGTGGAACATTTATAATACTATATCATTATTATAAAACTAATTTCAAAAGATATCAACTTTCTTAAAAGGAGATTTAAAATAACAAAATTTTAGTACCTATAAGAACTAGTACCTAAAACCTAAAGTCAGAAGAATATTATGGTTAGAATTTACTAACTCGCTAGCTGAAACAAACTCTTCACTATACATTTGATATTTTTCGTTATATTCTGAAAAGATGTATGCAAAATCAATATAATAGCTACCATTGTTTAGTCCAATTCCAAAAGAAAAATTCTCTCTTGATAGCTCTTCATCGTAATCATCTCTTAAGGGGCTTCCAAACTTAGCATAGCCAGCTCTAAGGCTCAATTTTTCTAATTTAGTTTCTGCTCCCACTTTGATGTTCTCAGTCTTAGTGAATGTATTAGTAATTGCATTATTTTCATCATTAAAAACTTGCGATCCATTATCCATGTAATAGTTATCTACATCAAGAGATGCTGTTGTGTAATCTATTAATTCATAGTCAATACTAAATATTGAATTCATTAATTTCGCAGAAATACTAGCAATAGCTTTCCATGGTGTAGTTAAATTATATTCAAAGAAATTATTAGGCGAGTATTCATAATAGCTTGTGTCCATAAATCGTGCACTCGTAAGTGTTTGGAATTCTTCTTGCATTGTAAATAATGTTGGTGAGTGCAGCGCTCCTCCAATTTTAATCTGTTCATTTAGTCTATATATACCTCCAATTTTTAAGTTAATACCAGTACCATTAGCAATTAAATCTTGTGCATATGAAAATGACTCAAGACCATTAATTGTATCTTCAAAATTAGTTTCAGTGTGCTTTACTGATTCCGTATAATTTAGCGTTGGAAAGCCTAGTGTGGCACCTAAATAAAATTTTTCTTGGTAGGAAGAGCCAAGTGAAAGTACAAACTCATTCATTCCGCCATTAGCATTTAACATGTGTATCTGATTCTTACTAGTTGCTCCAGAAACATGTGAAATATAATTTCCATTATCATATATGTACCCATTTGAATCAAAAGAATTATTTGCCAAATCTATAATATCCGTCCAAAAAGCAGGACCAGCAAAGAAAGAATTTAGTTCATTAATTTGATTTCCCTGTGCAATAGACAGAAAGTTGTCTGCAAGAGATGAACTTGTATTCTCATTAAAAATATAAATATTCTTATTGTAGTTAGCTATTTGATTCCATCCAATACCAAAGTTAATTCTTTTCCAATCTGGGTCATCTTTAGCATAAGAAAGTACAAGACCAATATTTCCAATTTTCCCGTCTGAGCTTTCTGTCTCAAACCTTTGCATGTCAGCGGAAGAATTGTAATATGATGTGTTTATGTTAGAGTTAATTTGTGGGGTAAATGTAACTTCTGTAAATTGATACATTCCTAAGCCCGCAGGATTCTGGCTCAAGCCACTAAAATCACCTCCCAATGAGCCAAATGCTCCAGACATTGAAGAGTATCTGGCTGTACCCGAAATATTATATTGAGAATATCTTAAAGCATCAAATTCATTTTGAGAATATAATTGAATACTACTTAAAAATAATAATATGATTAAAAGATATTTTTGTTTCATTTTTTTTAAATATTTAAATTTATAGAACTATTTTCTTGGTTTTGTTCTTCCTGAATTACTCTAGAAGGTCTACTTGTATTAGATCTATTATTTGATTTGTAAGAATTATTAGACCTTGTATTTTTTTTGAAAGTATTATTTCTTTTATTTGAATCATAGGTCTTAACATTTTCAGAGGATTTATTGCTTTTTAAATTATTGTTTTTCTGAGTATATTTTTTCTGATTTTTATAAAAGTTTTTAATTATCTCATTACTATTATTATTTGTTTGCTTATCTCTAATATTTGATTTAGTATTTTGAAATGATTTATTTAAACTTGTATTTGCTTTAACTTTATCAGATGTTAAGTTAGTCTTTAAAGATCCTCTTGGCCCATAAGAATTATTATTATTTAAATTAGAGTTAAAATTATTATTATGATAATAATCATTATAATATCCATGATGACCATGATGACCATGATAATTATTTAGTCCATAATATCCATTGTAGCCGTAGTACCCATAATAATTATAATAGGAATTATTCCAAAAAGATGAATAAGAGTTGTATGGGGAGTTCCAACCATATCCTGTATATATACTAGATCCATAATAAAAAGGATCTTGATTGTACCAATGGTAATCTGTATATATTCCAGAATAAAATCCCGTAGAATAAAATGTTGGAGAATGAAATCTTCTAATTCTAGAGGAGTAGCTATAGTCATAATAATTATCCGAATTATATTCAGTATCTAATGTGTTAGAAGTATCAATCAACTCATCACTTGCTACNAAATACGCATCTTCAATAGTTTCAACAGAACTAAACTCTTCGCTTGTTAAATAGTTTGGGTCAGAAAAAAAAACTTGGTTTGTAGAAATACAAGAACTTAAGAGTAAAATNAGAAATATTATGTAGGGATTTTTCATAATGATATTGTTTATTACATGCATAACTATATTAAAAGTTTAATTAGATTTGTATAAACTTAATAAATTAACGTAGTTTATGCTACAAAATTACATTATTTAATATAAAATGTCAAAAAAAATCACATCTAGAGAAGTAGATTATTCAACATGGTATAATGATATTGTACAACATGCTGATTTAGCAGAAAACTCAGGAGTTAGGGGTTGTATGGTTATTAAGCCATATGGCTATGCGATTTGGGAGAAAATGCANGCAGAACTTGATAAGAAATTTAAGGCTACTGGTCATCAAAATGCTTACTTCCCCCTTTTTATACCAAAATCTTATTTTTCAAAAGAAGCAAGCCATGTGGATGGATTTGCAAAAGAATGTGCTGTGGTAACTCACTATCGTTTAAAAACATCTGATGACGGTAAGGAAATTGTTGTTGATGAGTCTGCTAAATTAGAGGAAGAATTAATTGTGCGACCTACCTCTGAAACAATAATTTGGGATACATACAGAAAATGGATTCAATCTTATAGAGATCTTCCTTTACTAATTAACCAATGGGCAAATGTTGTTAGGTGGGAAATGAGAACAAGACTTTTTTTACGAACTGCTGAGTTTTTATGGCAAGAAGGACATACCGCGCATGCAACAAAAGATGAAGCTATTGAAGAAACTGAAAAAATGATTAATGTCTACGCTGATTTTGCACAAGATTTTATGGCTATGCCTGTAATTATTGGACTTAAATCTGAAAGTGAAAGATTTGCTGGTGCTTTAGAGACTTATTGTATTGAGGCTTTAATGCAGGATGGGAAGGCTTTGCAGGCGGGAACGTCTCATTTTTTAGGTCAAAATTTTGCTAAAGCATTTGATGTAAAGTATGCAAGTAAAGAAGGAAAGCAAGAATATGTTTGGGCAACATCATGGGGAGTATCTACAAGGCTAATGGGTGCTCTTATTATGACTCATTCAGATGATAAAGGTTTAGTGCTTCCTCCAAAATTAGCTCCTTTTCAAGTAGTTATTGTTCCAATTTATCGAAATGAAGATCAGCTTAAAGAAATAAATAAAAGTGTAGATAGTTTAAAGTTATTGTTGGAAGAAAAGGGAGTTTCTGTAAAATATGACAGTAGAGATACTCACAAACCAGGCTGGAAATTTGCAGAATATGAGTTGAAAGGTGTACCAATCAGACTAGCTGTAGGTATGCGAGATTTGGAAAATGGTACTATTGAAATAGCAAGAAGGGATACTCTTGAAAAAGAAACAGTTTCAATCAAAGGCGTTGAAAATAAGATTGTGATGTTATTAGAGGAAATACAGGAAAATTTATATTCAAAAGCGAAAAGTTTTCGAGCTTCAAATACATTTGAGGCTAACTCTTATGAAGAGTTTAAACAGATTATAAAAAAAGGAGGCTTTGTCTATGCTCATTGGGATGGTACAAATGCAACAGAGCTTAAAATAAAGAATGAAACTAAAGCAACTATCAGATGTATTCCGCAAGAGCCTTCAGAAGAAAATGGCGTTTGTATGATAAGTGGTGATCACTCTGAGAGAAGAGTTTTATTTGCTAAAGCATATTAATGATGAAAAGAGAAACAGAAATATTAAAACTCCTAAAAGAAAAGTCAGCAACTAAGCAGTTAATTTATAATAACACTAAAGAAGCTTTTGATGAGCTAGTTGTCTGTTTAAAGGCTAAAGAAAAATCTTTAACTAATTTGTTAAAAAATGAATTAAATAATGTTGAATTAGAGTTTAAATCAAATGGAACATTTGATGTTCAATTGAAGTTTGCAGGAGATACTCTTTTATTTCATATGCACTCTAACATATTTGATTTTCCTCCTACTCATGAGATTTTTAAATCTAAATATGTAAAAAAAGATACATCAAGAAGTTTCTGTGGTGTTATTAATATTTATAATTTTCTATCAGATTCACTAAAATATAATCGTTTAAATGATGAAGGAGTTTTAATTGGTAGAGTTTTTATTAATAAAGAAAAAAAATTCTTTGTTGAAGGAGATGATGATTTAGGTACATTATTTAAAGATTTCTCCAAAAAAGAAATTAATGCTAATTTATTAGATGAAATTATAGATGCATGTATGGCATTNACTTTAAATTTTGACTTATGTTCTCCAAATTTTAATGATGTGAGATTAGTTTCTGTTCATCATTTGTTAGCCATGAGTATGAATCAAAAAATTAAAACTTCCAAAAGACTAGGTTACAAGTTGTCTCATGAAGATTAATTTATTTTATGATAACTATTAATTATTAATTATTTGCTAGGTTTTAAAAAAAGTATAAATTTGCAGCCTCGATTCGAGAATCATTAAGGCCCGGTCGTCTAGTGGTTAGGACGCCAGGTTTTCATCCTGGTAACCGGGGTTCGATTCCCCGTCGGGCTACAAAATAAAAAAATATGGCAAATCATAAATCAGCGTTAAAAAGAATTAGACAGTCCGAAACTCGTAGACTTCTTAATAAATATAAACATAAAACAACTAGAAACTCTGTTAGAGAGTTACAAGCATTAACAGATAAAAAGTCTGCAAATGCATTGCTTCCAAAAGTTGTTTCAATGTTAGATAAACTTACAAAAGTGAATATCATCCACAAGAATAAAGCATCTAATTTAAAAGGAAAGTTAACAAAACACGTTAACTCTCTATCTTAAGGTTTCACTTTTAATCCTTAAATTAGACTTATCTTAATTGATAGGTCTTTTTTTTTAATTTTATTTTAATAACTAATACTATGAAAATAACCCATATTTTTTTTGATTTAGATAGAACACTATGGGATTTTGATTTAAATTCTCAAAAAACATTACTTGACATATATAAAGAATTCTCATTAAAAGAAAGAGGAGTTAAGAGTTTTGATATTTTTTTAGATCACTACAAAGAAATAAATGAGAAGTTATGGGGTTTGTATAGACAAGATTTAATATCAAAAGATGAACTTCGTTCAAAAAGATTTGATCTTACACTAAATAAATACTCAATTAAAGATAATGAATTAGCATCTAAGATTGGTGATACATATGTCTCAAAATCACCATTACAAACGTCTTTATTTCCTTACACCAAAGAAGTATTATCTTATCTAAAAAGTAAATACTCTCTTAGTATTATTACTAATGGTTTTGATGAAGTTCAAAAGATTAAGCTTAAGGCTTCAGGTTTAGATGTATTCTTTGATACTGTAATTACTTCAGATTTTGTAAATGCAAAAAAACCTAATCCTACAATTTTTAATTATGCACTAAATATTAATAATGTATCAGCTAAAAATAGTGTTATGATAGGTGATGATTTATTAGTAGATATTATTGGAGCAAAAGAAATTGGTTTCTTTCAAATATATTTTAACCCTAAAAATACGCCTCATAATCAAAATTGTGATTATGAGATTAGGTGTTTAAGCGAGATTAAAAATATTTTATAGTATTATTCTGTAATCTCTACTATCGGGTTTCCTGTACATCCATTTGGAAAAGAAATGCCAAGTAGGGAGCTTATTGTTGGGGCTATATCTTTAATGTTAACTAATCTGTCAGTTTTACCTTTCTTTATTTTACCTCCAAAGAAAATTAGTGGTACATGCGTGTCATAGTTATAAGATGAGCCGTGCGTTGTTCCTCCTTTTTCATAGCTTTTACTGATCCATCCTGGCTGAATATCGACTATTACATCTCCAGATCTTTTTCTATTAAATCCTCTTTGAATTTTTGCATGTTGGGAATGGGTATATTCATTTTTATGCATTTGATATGCAGTATATGTATTTTTAACACATTCATATTTTAATAGAAAATCTGCGCAAATCTCTTGAATATCTTTTATTGGTAGGCCAACGTTTTCTTTAATGAAATCATGATTTAAGAAAACTTGATTATTAGAGTAATTTAGAATCAATTCCTTGGCTAATAAATCATTTTCTGGCCAATTTAAGTGATCTCTTAGATGAGCAGCAAGCTCATTTTTCATTTCTAAACTAGAATAATAGCCAGAGGGAATATTTAATTCTTGTAATTTATGAGGCTCTGAAACTACCCCATGATCTGCTGTTAAAAAAATCACAACATTGTCAAAGCCAATTTTTTGTTCTATATAGTTAAGTATTTTTGCTATTTCAATATCTAATTTAATGTAGGTGTCTACTATTTCATCAGAATGAGGTCCATATTGATGACCTATATAATCAGTAGAAGAGAAGCTTATAGATAAGAAATCAGTAGTTTTAGATTGGCCTAATTTTTCATTTTTAAGTATCTCTAAAGCTAAATCTGAAAGTATTGTGTTTCCAAGTGGAGTACTTTTGATTATTCCTCCTCCATTTGTCATCAGTAAAGAATCTAAATTATGCGAAAAACTATTTTTATATTTCCATTTCCCAACGAGATATTGTGCGGCACTATTTTTATTTTGATGTTCAATTAGCCAGTCCGGTAATTTGTTCATGTAAAAGCTGCTGCTTATCCAATCTCCATGCTTATCCATCCAATAAGCCGCATCAGCAGAATGTCCAGCTGACAATATAGCTCCTCTATCTTTTAAAGAAACTCCAATCACTTTTGAAGAGGGATTAAATAATTGTATTTCATCTCCAATAGTAGTAGTAAGCATATGATGGGGAGACATTTTGCCATCGCTTGAAACAACATCTTCAACCTCTTGACTACAATTACAGATTGTATGCATCTCTCCATTTCCAGCACAATATACAGATTGTTTAAGGTTTTTGTCATACCAGTTGTTGGCAATTATTCCGTGATTTGATGGTGTTGTTCCAGTAAATATACTTGCGTGGCCAGGACCTGTGTAGGTTGGTAAATAGCTAAAATGTGTGTTTTTTAAAAAATAACCATTATTAACAAGTTTTTTAAAACCATTATTACTAAAATTATTCCAAAAACGATCTACATAGTCATATCGCATTTGATCAACTACAATCCCAACTACTAATTTGGGCTCTTTTGCATTTGTTTTAATATTTACACAAAGTATTAATAAGAAAATAATTAATTTATACATATTTATTTTTTTTAAGTTGGTATGATACTATAGAAAGTATTATTGCTGCTATTACATCATATATTGGATCTACTTCAGGCCAAATAAAATTCCAAAGACAAACACATAAGAGCCAAAAGAACCAAACTTTATTAAATTGATGCATTTATCTTTATTAAAAATAATTTATAGCTAAACAAACTTACTACAATTGCCCATAACATTCCTCCAATTATATCAAAAGGGTAATGTACTCCAAGATATATTCTGCTAAAACCAATAATGGAGGAAATAGTAAATAAAAATATAAATAAATTTAGCTTACGTAATACTAAGCTCACAAAAAAAGTAATGGAAAACATATTTGCTGCATGAGAGGAAATAAAACTAAACTTCCCTCCACAGTCACTAACAAGTCTTATGTTGTCTAAGAAATGGCATGGTCTTAGTCTTTGGAAATAATTCTTAAAAAGATGAACACTACCATAATCTGCTAAAAATATTAACAGAATTATCGTTAGTATAAGCCAAAAGAAGTTTTTTTTATCATACTTATATAATTTAAATAATAGAAAAATATAGAGCGGGATAAATGTTAATTTATGACTTAAAATAATCATAACAATATCAATTTCTTTAAAACCTAAATTATTTATTAATGAAAATAAGAAAATATCTAAATGTTTTAGTAGTTCAATCATTTAGTTTAATTGTTTCCAAATAAGATCTTTTAATTCCGTTAACCCATGTTGATTAATAGAAGAGATAAAAATAAACGGAATATCTTTAGGAAGATTANAGCTAATCTCGTCCATTAACTCTTGATCCAGCATGTCTGACTTACTTATTGCTATAATTCTTTGTTTGTCTAAAAGTTCAGGGTTGTACTTCTGTAGTTCTAAAATAAGAATCTCATACTCTTTATTTATATCATCCGAGTCTGATGGAATAATAAACAAAAGGGATGAGTTTCTTTCAATATGTCTTAAAAAACGTAGTCCTAAACCTTTTCCCTCAGCTGCACCTTCTATGATGCCAGGGATATCTGCCATTATAAAAGACTTATGATTTCTATACTGAACTATACCTAAATTTGGTACCAGAGTTGTAAAAGGATAGTTTGCAATCTGAGGTTTAGCTGCTGATAAAACTGATAATAATGTAGACTTACCAGCGTTTGGAAATCCAACTAATCCAATATCAGCTAGAACTTTGAGCTCTAACACAAACCAGCCTTCAGTCACGTCAATTCCAGGCTGAGAGTAATGTGGTGATTGGTTTGTAGAAGATTTAAAATGTGAATTACCTCTTCCACCAATACCACCTTTTAATAAAATTTGTTCTTCATTATTATCAGTTATTTCAAATAATGTTTTACCTGTCTCTACATCTTTTGCAATAGTACCTAAAGGCACTTCGATTATTCTATCTTCACCATCTTTTCCTGATGAATGGTTGCCACTTCCACCGCCACCATGATCAGCAAAAATATGTTTTGTATATTTTAGGGGAAGTAGTGTCCACATTTGTTTATTTCCTCTTAAAATAATATGCCCTCCTCTTCCACCATCACCCCCGTCCGGGCCCCCTTTGGCAGTTGTTCTGTCTCTTAAAAAGTGAGATGATCCTGCTCCTCCTCTTCCTGATCTACAAAATATTTTTACATAATCTACAAAATTGGAGTGTTTAACTTTCATTATAATGAGTTAATAACTAAATTTAGTCTGCTTGTAATTTTAGAAATTGATCCAAGTCCACTAATCTCGTGTAGTTTTTTTTGCTCATTGTAATATAGTTTTAAAGGTGCTGTTTTGTTATTATATTCCTCAATTCTATTTGCAATAATTTCGGTACTCTGATCATCAGCCCTTCCAGAATCTTTCCCTCTTTCTAAAAGTCTTTTTATTAATTCGTCATCTTCAACTTTTAAAGAAATCATGGCAGAAATAGATGTGTCTTGATTTTCTAATAATTGATCAAGACTTATTGCTTGTTCTTTTGTTCTTGGAAATCCATCAAAAATAAAACCATTGGAATTTAAATTTTTTTTCAAAATCGATTTTATCATATTAATAACTACATTATCAGGCACTAATTTGCCATGATCCATCAATTCTTTAGCTTGTAACCCCAAGGAAGTTTTATTTTTAATTTCATTTCTAAGAATATCTCCTGTAGAAAGGTGAATTAGCTTAAACTTTTCTATTAACATCTTTGATTGCGTTCCTTTTCCTGCACCAGGAGGTCCAAATAATACAATATTTAACATATTTTAATCTTTTAGTTTATATATGTGTGGTAAATTTCTTCCTAATTCATCATAATCTAAGCCATAGCCAACTACAAATTTATTAGGTATTTCTTTTCCAATAAATTCAATGTCTATTTTTTTTTGGTATGCTTCAGGCTTGAATAGTAATGTTGCTGTTGTTATACTTGTAACTTCTTTCTCATTTAAAATATTTATGATTTTCTCAAGAGTTATACCTGTGTCAATAATATCCTCAACAATTACAATATTTCTATTTTTTACACTTGATGAAAGCCCAATTAGCTCATTAACATTACCAGTTGTTTTTGTTCCTGAATATGATGATAATTTGAGGAATGATACTTCAGTGTTTGGAAGTTTTACTTTTCGTAAAAGATCTGCGGCAAATAAAAATGCACCATTAATAATTACAATAAAAATAGGATTATGAATTTTAGAATTATTAATTTTTTTTGCTAAATTTTCTATAATAATAGATATTTCTGAGCTACTAATAAAGATTTTAAATTCTTTATCATGAAGCCTAATATCTTTGTTGGAATTTTTTTCTAACTCAGCCATTTTTCTTGGTTTTTAATTTGTTTTGAGTTAGTAGCATTGATTTTTTTAAATTCTAAAAGTTCAAAGTATTGTTTCTCACTAGAAAGTTCTAATGTGAATTCTTTGAACTTATTTTTAAAAGTAAGTTTTGTTTTTTTCTTTATATTTTCAAAAGATTTAGTGATAGGGTGCTTTACTTTTTCCCCATCAATTAATAATAACTCATCTTCAACACTCACTCCATTAAGATCAACTTCTGAATTTAATTCTATGAACTTAATAACATGCTTATTGTTTATATACTGAGTGATAAAACCAAAATGTTTTGCAGTTTTATTTGAGTGAGATTTTGGAGATAATTTCATTCCTGCAAAATCAAGATATTTTTTCAGAGTTGGGATATAATCTTTTGTGTTGTATATATGATTTTTAAAGACATCGTTAGTATCTGAGTTGCCATATTTTAGGCATATATTTTTAAAATCCTCTTCACTATATCCTTTTTTCTTTATTCCATAATCAAGATATAGTTCCTTCATAACATCATGAAGACTATTCTTGCCGCAGGAATGATTGATTATACTTAGATCAATCATTAGCATACAAAGTGCTGCATCAGCATATATAGAAACTTTTCTATTAGGAACCCCTAACTTATAACCATCTAACCAACTATCAAACCCACTTTCTGAAACTGATAAATTAAATCTTCCGCTATTAATTAAATGTCGTTCTAAATTTTTGTTTTGAGTAGATAAAAACTCTTTCCAATTAAATACATTTGAATTGAATAGCATAAGGTCGCCCATATATGTTGTTACACCTTCAGCCACAAAGCCAGTTCTAAAATAATTTTCTTTACTGTAGTCATATGGAAACATTTCTATTGGTCTTATTGACTTAATATTCCATGTATGATAAAGTTCATGAGAACTAACCCCTAGAAGATCGTTATAGTGTTTTCCATCAACTTCTGAGTCAGGCCCCAATAAAATGACTGTATTATTTGTGTGTTCTACCCCATGATAACTTCTATAAGGAGTGATTTGAAATAGAAAGTGATATTCTTTTACAGGAAAACTTCCGAAATGGTTGATTTGAGAAATGATAAAAGATTTGAAATCTTTCTTTATTTTTTTCCAGTTTGGTTTTTTCCATCCTTGAAACCAAATATAGAAAACAACACCTTCAACATTAAAAATCTCTTTTTCTAAATTAGGAGAACAAATAATTGGATTTTCTGCTAAGGCATCAAAGCCAGATATAGAGATGTTGTTATTTACACTCTTAACAGCACTTGCAATTTCATAGTTATTTGGAATATCAAATTCAAGTATATATTCTTCATCTATTCTTGAAGGAATATAAAAAAAACAATGTACGGGGTTAATATAAATTTGTTGTTCATCCAAATAGCATGCTCCAGCATCTAGTTGATTGGCATAGTAATTATATTTTATTATTACTTCTTTAGCATTATCTGTGTCTACTTCCCAAAGGTCTTTTGTTTTTTTTCTAAAATTTAAGACTTTTCCATTCTCATCAAACGCATGCCATTTTTGAATATTTTGAGCAAAATTTGCAAGCTCATATCTTCCAGGGCGCCATGCTGGTAATTGAAAAAGAACTTTTTTTTGATTGTTAGTTTGAGTGGATAGTTCAAAATCAATAAAATGACGATGAGGAAATTTATATGAAATTTTATACTTAATCATAGTGGATTTATAATGAGCAAAAATACAAATTTAAAGAATGAATTACAGATATTTTAGCTAATATTGCAAAGTAATAATTAACTAAAAAAAGAAAAAAATGAACTTTGATGTTATTGTATTAGGAAGTGGTCCTGGAGGGTATGTTACAGCGATTCGTGCTTCTCAGTTAGGTCTAAAGACAGCAGTTATTGAAAAGGAAAGCCTTGGAGGCGTATGTTTAAATTGGGGATGTATTCCAACAAAGGCTTTGTTGAAAAGCGCTCAAGTTTTTGAATATATTAATCATGCTGAAGATTTTGGAATTTCAGTTTCTAATGCTAATGCAGATTTTTCAAAGGTTATTAAAAGAAGTAGAGATGTTGCTGATGGCATGAGTAAGGGGATCGCTTATCTAACAAAGAAAAACAAGGTCGAAGTTATTTATGGATTTGGAAAGTTAAAACAAGGGGGAGGAGTTTCCGTAACCAATGATGGTCAAACTAAAGAATACACTGCTAAGCATATTATTATTGCTACAGGAGCTCGTTCAAGAGTTCTACCAAACCTCCCTCAAGATGGAAAAAATATAATTGGTTACAGAGAGGCAATGACATTAAAAGAAATGCCAAAATCTATGGTAATTGTAGGTTCTGGAGCTATTGGTGCTGAATTTGCTTACTTCTATAATACTATGGGAGTAGATGTAACCCTTGTTGAATATCAAAAAACTATAGTTCCTGTAGAGGATGAAGATATCTCTAAGCAATTACAAAGATCTTTTAAAAAATCAGGAATAAAGGTTATGACAAATTCTTCAGTAGAAAAAGTAAACGTCTTAAAATCCTCTTGTGAGGTAGTTATAAAAACAAAAAAAGGTGATGAAGTTATAAATGCTGATATTGTTCTTTCAGCTGTAGGAATAACACCAAATATTGAAAATATTGGTCTTGAAGAAGTAGGGATTAAGACCGATAAAGGAAGACTTGTTGTTGATGAGTTTTATAATACAAATGTTAAGGGATACTATGCTATTGGAGATTTATTGCCAACCCAAGCTTTAGCTCATGTTGCTTCTGCTGAAGGGATTGTTTGTGTAGAAAAGATAGCTGGTGAAAATCCAGAAGCAATAGATTACGGAAATATTCCTGGATGTACATATTGCAGTCCAGAGATTTCTTCTGTTGGAATGACTGAGGCACAAGCAAAAGAAGCTGGTTTTGACGTTAAAGTAGGAAAGTTTCCTTTTACAGCTTCTGGAAAGGCTTCAGCTTCTGGTCATAAAGATGGTTTTGTTAAAGTTGTCTTTGATGCTAAATACGGTGAATGGCTTGGTTGTCACATGATTGGTTATAATGTAACAGAAATGATTGCTGAAGCAGTTGTAGCTAGAAAATTAGAAACAACCGGCCATCAGATTTTAAAATCAGTTCATCCTCATCCAACTATGAGTGAAGCAGTAATGGAGGCAGTTGCAGATGCATATGGTGAGGTGATTCATATATAAATTAGTTAATCACTAATTTTCTTGTAAATGTTTTTTTACTATTATTAAATATTATTAAATAAACACCACTATCTAAATCACTTGCTTTAATTTGAGAGATTTTGGAAGATATTGTTCCAGACCGTACTGTCTTTCCCAAAGAATTTAATATTGAATAGTTTAAATTATTAATTTTAGTTTGAATTGAAAAGTTTCCATCACTAGGATTTGGAAAAAGATACACATCTTCTTCATTTTGTAAAAATATATTTGATAAAATATTTTCTCCTTTGATATTCACATTATCCATATAAAAAAGGTTACCGTAGTCATTAATTGCAACAAATCTTACCATTATTGTATCATTGTTGTAACCAAGATTTGTTAGATTAATGCTGTCTGTTTGCCAAGAACCACATGTTGGGTACCAGATACTTGTTACGTAACCAGTTGTTTGAAGATTTGATCCATAGGCACCATAAATTGAATCCCAGCTAGCTCCACAATCTTTTGAGATATCAATTCTAAAACCATCGTTGTGAGCTCCAGAAAAGCCTGAGTACGCATAATCATATATCAAATAATTTACTGCTGTAATTCCACTTCCTAACTTGACTTTATTACTAATTAGATAAGCTTCATCTCCTCTTTGGCTAATGTTATAATGATCAACATAAGTAACTTTATTTGGATAGCAATTAATTCCTGTATCAACAATCATAGTACCCCATGAAAATGAAGATACTGGTGTTTGCCATGCTTCAGGAGGAAAGGTATTTGTGTCAAAACCTTCTTGATAATTATTTGAATTTGTAATTATAGAGGTTGTGTCAACATAAGTTATTAAATTGTTTATTGTTTGGCTACTTGTTCCAAATGCATCAGTAACAGTTAGGGAAACATCATAGTTCCCAGCTTGACTATACACTACAACTGGATTTTCTAAATTTGAAGTGCTAGGATTACCTCCAGGGAAACTCCAGTTCCAACTTGCACTTGCAAGTCTAACGGCAGAATGATCAACAAAGAAAACAGTGTCATTCATACAGCTGATATTTAATTTGTCAGCAGCAATTTGTGCAGAGGGTGGAGTATTGGAGTAAAAATCTACCTCATAAATACTTCGATTTGTTCCATTAAATAATAAACCTTTTCTGTAGTGAGGTATCAATTGTACTGATGTTGCTGGTTGAGGTAAATTATTATCATAAACTGTCCAATCATTCATTGTATTATCTATATAATAAACACTTTTTCTAGTTCCTAAATAAACGCCACCATTACTTCCTCTTTGATGTTCAATATTTGTAGGGAAAACATCATCTAGTATATTAGAAGTGAGATTTATCCAGCTTTGCCCTCCATTAAGTGATTTGAATACCTTTTCCCCATTAAAATTCGGATAGCTTCCATACATTGAGTTTCTAGAAATCCATACTATATTTTCATCATCACTACTTATAGTAATGTCATAAGTTAACCATTCATCTGAAAGAGTTGGGGTAATATCTACCCAGCTAACTCCTGCATCAGATGATCTATATAAATATTTTTTATCCCACCATCCAGGATATGTTGCAACATAAATTACATCTGGATTTGACCAAGAGACCTCTATCGAACTAATTCTAGAATCAAAGTGATAAATTGGTTCAAAAGATGCTCCATTATTTTTAGATAACCAAAGAGTTGTATCATTTCCGGAATATACCCAATTGTAACATCTTGGATCAAATTCTAGTTGAGAAGATTCTCCTATTATATATGAAGCATTTGGTAGCTTTTGTACATTAAATGTATTTATTGGTTTTGTTCTATCGCCTGAAAGAATCTTACCGCCATAATCACTGTAAGCTATTCTAGGATTCCCAAAATTTACAAATCCTCTTACATTATCTCCTCCATCAGTACAAAGCCAATCATTTATGTATGTATTATTATCTTTTAAAAGAGTTCCATTGTGATAGGTTCCCCCCAGCATCACATCTCCATTTTTAAAACCAGCACCAAAACCCCAAAAATCTGTACCAGCAATACCAAACATTTTTTTATAAATACTATCTCCAAAATTTTCTGAATAAAAAATTCCACCATCGCATGCAAACCATAAATCATTTCCAAAATAATTAATGTCATGAATATCTGCGTGAACATATCCTTTTTTGTAGGGTTCACTCCATTTCGCTGGACATGAAAAAGTTATTCCATCATCAAATGAAATCCAATGATTAACTCCTCCTACGTGTATTATATTTGCATCTGTAGGATTAACAGCTAAGGCTAAATCATAATAATATTGTCCACCATCATCAGCGCCACTTGGTTGCCAACCCATCATATTAATATTTGAGCTTGAGGGAATACCAGCGGGTTGCGGACCACAGCATCTAAAAGTCCAATTTTCACCTTTATCATAGCTAATATAGATACCATACAGACCACTTCCTCCATTAGCTTGCCCAGTTGCAAGTGCAACAATTTTATTTGGGTCTGCAGGACTTACTGCTATCTCAGTTCTTTTCTGTTCTTCTGGAGCTATTGGCTCTGGCCATCCGTTAGTGAATAGTATTAAAGAATTTCCTCCATTATCAGACCTATAAAATTCTGTTTTATTTCCAACTTGCTTAATAAAATACATAGTGTCAGAGCTATTAGGGTGGAATTCTATTTCTTGGAAATCTCCATTCATTATTTCTATGAAAGTATTGCCGGCATCAGTTGATTTAAACAATCCTTGATTACTTGCTACAAATAGAATTTGATTATTTTGAGGTTTTAACTTTATGTCTTTAATATTATGAGAAGTACTTGTAAAATTATTACTCCCAATTGTTAGCCAATTATTACCAGCATCTACACTTTTGTAAAGACCATTATTACCCGAAATATAAATAATATTTTCATCTGTAAAGTCAATCTCTATTGAATACACAGTTGAAAGACTAAGGTTAGAAGTTATAAGATTCCAATTATCTCCTTTATCACTTGTTCGCCAAGCCCCTGCAGTTGCAGAGCCCCCATAGAGGACATTTGGATTACTTACTGATTGCTCAACAGTATACAAGTGGGCTGCCCCTGGAGCATAGCTTCTACTTTCAGCAGAAATATCAAAGTCCCATGGACCAATACATTGCCATTGGTTGGAGCTTTTTGAGATAGATTTCTGCAATTTAGTGGACGTTTCTCTGCTGATACTTCTAATATACCTTTTGTAATACTGAGTGTGTTTATTTTTTATAAAATCATTGTTTTTATAGAAAGCTTCATACATTAAAATTACTTTTCCTGGATCTGACTCATTAGAATACATTAGCTCAGCCCATTGTGGTAAATTACCAGAGTTAGAGTTGTATTTGTATTCAAACTGAGAAAAGCCATTCAAATACATTAAAGTAAAAAGTATAATTATAAGTTTTTTCATATGTAGTGTAAAAAAAAAGCCGCTTAAGCGACTTTAAATTTAAGATTTATTTTGATTAAAGACTAAAGCTCTTTTTTACTTGGTCTAAACAGTCAAGTTTTTCCCATGTAAAAGTTTCTACTTCTCTTACTTCATCACTTCCTTTAATATTAAAACTAACCTTTTTAATTTCTGATACTCTTCCCATATGTCCATATGCAGCTGTTTCTGAATAAATAGGATTTTTTAATTTTAATCTTTCAATGATAGAGGCTGGTTTAAGATTAAAACAACTCATGTCTTGAATGATTTTTGCTATTTCACCATCAGATTTTTTTAAATTAGATGTGCCATATGTATCAACAAATATCCCCATAGGCTCTGCAACTCCTATAGCATAAGAGACCTGTACTAAAATTCTTTCTGCAACTCCTGCTGCAACTAAGTTTTTTGCAATATGTCTAGTTGCATATGCTGCTGATCTGTCTACTTTAGAAGGGTCTTTTCCAGAAAATGCACCACCACCATGAGCTCCTTTTCCTCCATATGTATCAACAATGATTTTTCTGCCTGTCAATCCAGTATCACCATGAGGGCCACCAATTACAAACTTTCCGGTTGGATTAACATGATATTTTTCATTTCCAAATAAATCTTTATTTTTATTAGAAAGTTGATTTATAACCCTTGGCATTAAAATCTCTTTAACATCTTTTTCAATTTTTTGTTGCATTTTTTCTTCAGACTCAAAATCATCGTGTTGAGTAGATACAACAATGGCAGAAATTCTTTTTGGTGAATGGTCATCATGGTATTCAAGTGTTACTTGAGATTTTGAGTCGGGTCGTAAATAAGTCATTTCATTTCCTGCTCTTCTTATTTCAGCCATTTCAATCAGAATTTTGTGAGATATATCAAGAGCTAAGGGCATAAAATTTTCTGTTTCATCTGTAGCGTATCCAAACATCATTCCTTGATCTCCTGCCCCTTGTTCTTTATTAAGGCCTTCACCTTCTACCACTCCTTGTCTGATGTCTGCTGATTGTTCATGAATTGCAGAAATTACTCCGCAACTGTCTGCATCAAATTGGTATTCAGATTTTATATAACCTATTTTTCTAATTACTTCTCTTGCAACATTTTGGACATCAACGTAGCCATTTGTTTTGACTTCACCACTGAGAACTGTTAGTCCAGTAGTTACAAGAGTTTCACAAGCAACCTTAGAATTTGGATCTTGAGCTAAAAAGTTGTCTAAAAGTGCATCTGAAATTTGATCTGCTACTTTATCTGGGTGACCTTCTGATACTGATTCAGAAGTGAAATAATATGACATATATTTATTTTTAAAATTTTTTACAATAAAATAAGTGGCAGATAAGCTAAGAGAACATCTTTTAGCATTTTTTTTAAAGTGGTTGCAATCAGCCAAATCTTTCCACTTTGTATGACAAATTTAGAAAAATATTAAACTATCTATTAAAAGATTTAGTTTTTTTATTTATTTTAGCTATTGACTTATCAAGAAAGACTGAGGGACGGGCCCTGTGATGTCTTGGCAACCTTTTTTAAAGGTGCTAAATCCCACTCCAAAATTTGGAGAAAGATGAGCGAAATCCTAAAAATATTTTCGCATTCTTTTTTGTAAGTCATTAATGACTTAACTAATGAATATTAAAGAAATATTAAATAAAAAAATTTTAGTTCTTGATGGTGCTATGGGTACTATGGTTCAAAGATATAATCTTAGTGAAAAAGATTTTAGAGGGGAACATTTTAAGAATCACGATTCAGATTTAAAGGGGAATAATGATTTATTATCAATCACACAGCCAGCGATTGTTAAAGAAATTCACAAACAATATTTAGAGGCTGGTGCTGATATTATAGAAACTAATACATTTAGTGGTACCTCTATAGCTCAAGATGATTATAATTTATCTTCTATTATTTATGATTTAAATTATCAATCTGCTAAAATTGCTAAAGAAGTTGCTTTGGAATNTTCTTCAAATGATAAACCTCGTTTCGTTGCTGGAGCAATTGGTCCTACAAACAGAACTGCTTCCATNTCGCCTGATGTTGAAAACCCNGCTTTTAGACAAATTTCTTTTGATCAGCTAAAAGATGCTTACAGTCAACAAGTTGANGCACTAATAGATGGTGGNGTTGATTTAATTTTAGTAGAAACAGTTTTTGATACCTTAAATTGTAAAGCAGCACTTTTTGCTATTGAAAATGTTTTTACGCTTAAAAAAATTAGACTTCCTATAATGGTTTCTGGAACAATTACTGACGAAAGTGGTAGGACTTTGTCGGGACAAACTGCTGAAGCATTTTTAAACTCTATCTCACATATTAATTTACTTAGTATAGGCTTTAATTGTGCTCTTGGAACAAAAGCAATGCGTCCATATATTAAAGAGTTATCCGATAAGTCAAAATTCTTTATTAGTGCATACCCTAATGCTGGCCTTCCAAATGAAATGGGGGAGTATGATGAAAGCCCGAAAGCAATGGCTGATCAATTAGAAGATTTTATGCAAAGTAATTTGGTAAACATAATTGGTGGGTGTTGTGGTACAACACCAGATCATATTAATGCTTTTGTAAAAGTTGCTGAAAAATATTCTCCAAGGAAAATACCTGAAATTTCTAAAGATATGAGATTAAGTGGTCTAGAGGCCGTAACTATTTCCCCTGAAAGCAACTTTGCCAATATTGGTGAAAGGACCAATGTTATGGGTTCAATAAAGTTTAAACGTTTAATAAAAGGAGAAAATTTTGAAGAAGCTCTATCAGTTGCATTAGATCAAGTTGAAGGAGGCGCTCAGGCTATTGATGTAAATATGGATGATGGTATGCTAGATGGTAAAGAATCGATGGTTCATTTCTTAAATTTAATAGCATCAGACCCCGATATATCGAGAGTTCCTGTCGTTGTTGACTCCTCAAAATGGGAAATTATTGAAGAAGGGTTGAAATGTGTCCAAGGAAAAGGAATTGTTAATTCGATTTCACTTAAAGAAGGAGAGGAAATTTTCATCAATCAAGCTCAAACAATTTTAAAATTTGGAGCTGCAGTCGTTGTTATGGCATTTGATGAACAAGGGCAAGCCGTTAGCTATGATGATAAAATAAGAATATGTGAAAGAGCCTACATATTATTAACTAAAACTGTTGGATTTCCCGCTGAAGATATAATTTTTGATCCTAATATTTTAACAGTTGCAACAGGAATTGAAGAGCATAATAATTATGCAGTAGATTTTTTCAGGTCATGTAAATGGATTAAAGAAAATTTGCCATATGCAAAAGTTAGTGGAGGTGTCAGTAATGTGTCATTTTCTTTTAGAGGAAATAATATTGTTAGGGAGGCAATGCATTCTGCATTTTTATTTCATGCTATTAAAAATGGTTTAGATATGGGTATTGTTAACGCAGGAATGATTGAAGTTTATGAAGATATTCCAAAAGATCTACTTAAAGGAGTAGAAGATGTATTATTAAATTCAGATAATAATGCAACTGAAAGATTATTAGAGATAGCTGAAAATATTAAAGGTAAAGGTAAAAAAAGAATTGAAGATTTATCTTGGAGAGAAAAGAGTGTTGAAGAAAGGCTTTCATACTCTCTTGTAAAAGGAATTGTCGCATATATTGATGTCGACGTTGAAGAGGCAAGATTAAAAGCTAAGAGACCTATTGATGTCATTGAAGGAGCTCTTATGAATGGAATGGGAATTGTTGGAGATTTATTTGGTTCTGGTAAAATGTTCCTCCCACAGGTGGTGAAAAGTGCTAGAGTAATGAAAAAAGCAGTTGCAATATTAACTCCATATATTGAAAAAGGTAAAGAAGTCTCAAGTTCTGCAGGAAAAATTTTGCTAGCCACTGTTAAGGGAGATGTTCATGATATTGGAAAAAATATTGTTGGTGTTGTCATGGGATGTAATAATTATGAAATTATTGATCTAGGTGTAATGGTTTCATGCGAAAAAATAATTTCTGAAGCTAAAAAACATAATGTAGATGTAATTGGTTTAAGTGGATTAATAACTCCCTCTCTTGATGAAATGATTTATGTAGCAAAAGAAATGCAAAGAAATAATATAAGTATTCCTTTGATGATAGGTGGAGCAACAACATCTAAGATACATACTGCTGTTAAAATTAATGATCATTATACAAATAATACAGTTGTTCATGTTTTAGATGCTTCTAAATCTATTGGAGTTTTAAATCAATTAATTGGTGAGAAAAGTAAGCAGTATTTTGATTTGGTTAATGATGAATATAAAGAATTAAAAAGTAATTACTTACTTAGAAAATCTGATAAAGAATATTTGACTCTTTCGCAGGCAAGAAATAACTCTCTAGAAACAGATTGGAATAAACATTTAATTACTACTCCAANTAATTTAGGTGTTCAAGTTTTTGAGTCAATAAGTCTTAAAGAAATCAGAAAATATATTGACTGGACTCCGTTTTTTTACACATGGGAAATGCGTCAAAAGTATCCTGATATTTTAGAAGATAAAATATTTGGAATTCAGGCATCACAGTTGTTTGAAGATGCCAATAATTTATTAGATAAAGTTGTAGATCAAAAATGGTTAACTGCTAAAGCTGTCATCGGGCTCTGGTCAGCTAATTC
>JGI24540J26637_10000022_pt1 | contig 50332 bp, 46 predicted proteins | sample NorSeaMetagenome_FD_26637 | JGI IMG/M metagenome (IMG submission 26637)
AAAAAAAATCTTAAGGATTCACAATGAGTGAGCTAACAACCCATCTGGTAGAGCCAGAAGATCTTGATGCTATGCTCAATATGGATAATTTGGTTATTGTTGATCTCAGTCATCCAGCTCTTTATCAGCAGCGCCATGTGCCAGGCGCTGTGCATCTAGCCGGCAGTGCACTNATGGCAAATCAGCCTCCAGCATTAGGCAAACACCCTAAATTCAAGGATATTGAGATATTGGTGAGCAATCTAGGCATTGATGATTCCAAACATGTGGTGGTCTACGACGACGAGGGCGGTGGCTGGGCTGGCAGATTAGCTTGGACTCTGGACTTGATCGGTCTCAACAACTGGTCATATTTGAATGGTGGCATTGTGGCTTGGATTAACGAAGGCCATATGACAGAGAGCACAGTCAACGCACCGAAACGTTGTAGTGCTGAGATTGGCAGCACCTTTGCCAATCCATCTGCAGTCATCCATGCCAATGAGATTATTGCCAAATTAGATTCGAGTGATTTCGCAGTATGGGACGCTCGTAGTCCTGCTGAATACAGCGGCGCAATGGTTCGTGCAGCCCGGGGAGGTCACATTCCTGGCGCTATCAATCTCGACTGGATCGAATTAATAGATCGAGAAAAAAATTTGAGGATTCGTCACAATGCCCAAGCTATCTTAGATGATGTTGGCCTCGGCCAAGACAAAACTATTGCAACTCACTGCCAGCTTCATCATCGTTCAAGCTTCACTTATATGGTTGCACGAATTCTAGGCTATGAGAAAATAGCTGGCTATGATGGCTCTTGGGCCGAATGGGGTAATCTGGACAACACTCCCATAGAGTTTGGCCCTTAATTATTCATTCACAGTTAACATCAAAATTTAAACGAGACATAAAGTTATGAGCCACAGAGTAGATATATTTGTTGCAGTACAGCGAATATTACCCAAACATGGGTTGTCTCGATTAATTGGTAAGGTTGCTGAATCTAAAAGACCATGGCTGAAAAATCTATTAATCAATCGTGCTATCGCTGCCTTCAGTATCAATATGCACGAGGCTGCTAGCGATAATCTAGATGACTATGAGAATTTCAATGCATTTTTTACCCGCGCGCTAAAAGACGACGTACGCGTGATAGCCAATAATCATAATAGCGTTTGTTGCCCTGCCGACGGAGTTGTTAGTCAGGCTGGCACAATTGATAAAAACCGTATTCTTCAAGCCAAGGGCAGTGACTATTCTGTGAGTCGTCTGATAGGAGATTCATCCTCTGCTCAAAAATTCCAAGATGGCAGCTTTGCAACTATTTACCTATCCCCCAAAGACTATCACCGGGTGCATATGCCTGTTTCTGGAACATTGCGAGCCACCCGTTACATACCCGGTGAACTTTTCTCGGTCAATGACAAAACCGCACAGGGTTTAGACGGTCTATTTGCCCGCAATGAGCGATTAGTCTGTGAGTTTGAGTCTGAGTTAGTGGGCAATTTCATCGTTGTTTTTGTCGGCGCAATGTTAGTGGCTGGTATTGAGACAGTTTGGGGTGGCTTTGAAAAACCGGAACCGGGTGCGGTGCGAGAGTCTAACTTTTCTGACCAACACCTGATTTATGCTAAGGGCGAAGAAATAGGCCAGTTTAAATTCGGCTCAACGGCAATCATCTTGTTTCAAAAGGATAGGGTAGAGGGTATGGCCGATTTAACCCCGCAAGCCCCAGTCATGATGGGTCAGGAAATAGCCTCACTTACTGAGTGAACTCTGACTCTACTTAGAGCCAGAGAACTGATGAACCGCGTCGATAAATATCTTCACGTTATCTGGGTTAATATCTGGGGTAATACCATGGCCAAGATTAAACACATGACCCTGACCGCCACCAAATGACTTCAAGATAGTGTTAACCTCTGATTCAATACCCTCTCGATCAGACCTGAGTACCGCCGGATCCATGTTACCTTGCAGAGCAACCTTACTGCCAACACGACCGTTGGCAGCACCAATATCGACCGTCCAATCTAGGCCCAAGCAGTCGCAACCTGTATCTGCCATGGCTTCCAACCAATGACCTCCACCTTTGGTAAATAAAATTACCGGTACCTCACGGCCATCAGCATGTTTAATCAGGCCATCGACAATTTTTTTCATGTAGGCCAGAGAAAATTCCAAATAAGCATCGTGACTTAATGCTCCGCCCCAGGTATCGAATATTTGTACCACCTGCGCTCCTGCTAAAATTTGCGCATTAAGGTAGTCAATCACCGACAGAGATAGTTTTTCTAATAGCTGATGAAGTACCTCAGGTTGGGTATACAGCATGGTCTTGGCACGAATAAAATCACGACTACCCTGCCCTTCGATCATATAGGTCGCCAGTGTCCAGGGGCTTCCAGAGAATCCAATTAAAGGAACACGGCCCCTCAACTCACGACGAATCATGGAGACGGCATCCGTTACATATCCCAAATCTGAGGCTGTATTAATCACCTGCAGTTGATCAACATCTGCCTCAGTGCGCACCGGCTTATGAAATTTAGGCCCTTCCCCCTCGGCGAAGTAAAGACCTAGACCCATTGCATCAGGAATCGTTAAAATATCGGAAAACAGAATCGCCGCATCCAACTCATATCGTTCAAGTGGCTGCAACGTAACTTCACAGGCAAGTTCAGTATTCTTGCATAGGCTCATAAAATCGCCAGCCTGCGCTCTTACTTGACGATATTCAGGTAAATAACGTCCCGCTTGCCGCATCATCCATACTGGCGTTTTATCAACCGGTTGCCGAGCTAGTGCTCGTAAAAATCGATCGTTCTTTAATTCTGTCATAAATAATTTAGGTCAATAAGATCAGGTGACTAGTATACGTCGCGCAGGTAGCGCTTTTCACGCTTTAGATTGTTAATATAATCAGTGGCTTTGTCAGCACTTAGTTTTCCCTGCGCAGCAACAATATCACGCAATGCCTGATCAACATCTTTGGCCATGCGGGTAGCATCTCCACAAACATAAAAGTAGGCGCCTTGCTCCAGCCATTGGTAAAGCTCTGCCGCTGCCTCATGCATTTTATGTTGAACGTACACCTTCTCTTTTTGATCTCTGGAAAAGGCTAAGTCGAGTCGATTCAGCACACCTGCCGCTTGCATTTCTAATAATTGCTGTTCGTAGATAAAATCAGAATCTCTAGTTTGATCTCCAAAGAATAACCAGTTTTGCCCTTTGGCCCCGCTCATCTGACGCTCTTCCAAGAAGGCTCTAAAGGGCGCAACACCAGTGCCTGGGCCAACCATAATCATGGGTGTATCATCATTAGCAGGAATGCGGAATGCTTTGTTAGGCGATATGAAAACGCCCGCGGTACCATTTGCCGCAACTCGATCTGCCAAAAAGGTCGAACAGACACCAAGATGGTCTCGATCATCTTCACGCCAGCGCACTGAGGCTACAGTCAAGTGCACCAAGCCAATATGCTTATTGGGACTTGAAGAAATTGAGTAGGCACGATGTTGTAGGGGTTTAAGTAAAGCCAAAAACTCATCGATCGAAAAAACGATCTCTGGATTTAAGTTGAGTAAATCCAGAGTATCCTTACCCCATAAAAAATCCGCAAGAGCTTCTTTATCGCCATTTTTTAACACGTGGGAGAATTTGTCATGGTTAGCCTGTGCTTCTACAGCAGCGATGAGATTTCGCGACGGAGTGGATATCTCATACTGATAAGTGAGCAAATCGCCGATGGACTGTCCTTGCGCCTCAAGAACAGTATCGGTGCTGACTAAAAGACGCTCTGTGAGCTTTTTCACCAGCGCGCCATCATTGACCGGCATCACGTTTAATGCATCGCCAGTCTCGTAGGTCAAACCACTGTCCGCGAGATCAATCTCATAGTGTCGGATCTCTTTACCGGATGATGGCCCAGATAACAGTCTGTTGACGCTGACTTTCGCGGGGTAGGGATTTTTACGATTCCAGACAGACTTGACGACCTTAGGAGTAGACTCTGCCGCAGGCGCAATACTCTTACCGCCATTAGCCAAAGGGATAGTTTTGTTAATCCACTCATCGGCGACATCCTCATAGTCAACATCACAGTCTAATCGATCTATTAATCGCGTTGCGCCCAATTGTTCGAGACGAATATCAAGAAGTTTTCCAGCCTGACAAAATTCATCATAACTGGTGTCACCCAGCGCCAAAACGCCAAACTGCATATCCGGCAACTTAGGCATATCAGCACTGTAGATACTCTCCCAAAATAATCCTGCATTGTCAGGCATTTCACCTTCGCCATAAGTAGCAATTGTGATAATGACACGCTTCATTGCCGAGAAAGCGTCTATGGTGACATCATCCAAGCCTTGTACCACAGCCTCAAAGCCTTGAGCTCGGGCTGCTACAGCCGCATCCATTGCCAAGCCTTCAGCATTTCCCGTCTGAGTTCCATAGAGTATATTAAGCATCGGTGCTGTCGATGCACCAGCAACGCTTGCTTGGTTACCGGTCATCGCTTTAGCCGATTGCATACCTGCCAAGAAACCAGACAACCATGATTTTTGGTCGCCAGTAAAAGGGGCATCTTCTGGTATGAATGGTCGTTTCATTAATTGGTCTCAGCGTTAACTAGCATTGGGCAGAATATCATTCACCGCATTGTGTGCAAATAGCTCTTCAAAGCTGGGTATTCGCCCCAATGCCGACTGGTTTTTCTGTTGTTGATGGAGAATCCAACCATAAGTTGCGGGACTGTCCATTGATAAAATATTACGCAAGCTCAAAGCCTCTTTAAAGTCAGTAAGGCGCTTGCCAGCAATCATCGCTGCCAATTCGGCGGCACTATACCCTGAAATCGCCTCTCGCGCATGCCTCAGAAGTCCATTCATCAACGCAAAATCTTCGGTTAAAATCAGATTACGCGTCGTTTTTACAACGTCAGAGTCCTCTACAGATATGGCGCCTGGACACTTTTTAAGGGCGATTTTTTGAGCAGTATTAAGTACCAAGTAAGTGTTTAACAGCTCATACATATCCGCGCTATCCGTTAGCTCTGAATCAGGAACAATGCCTTTAATCACTGGTGTTTCTGAACGCCACGCCTTTTTCAACTTGTTCACTTGAAAGCCTGCCAACGCAGTGGCCAGTTCTTCAGCAAGTTCCTTGCGTGGTTTGGCATCAAGAATCGCTTCATAATCCTGATACTGCAGCAGGGCTCGGGGGGTTATATAGGCAAAATTAGCACGCTCTTCGTGCCAATGCTTAAGCAACCAACAAGCCTTTTTTGAACCAGTAGCTTTAACATGCCACTCCAACATTGAGTGTATGGCCTGAGCATGAATTTCCGAGGCCTCCGCTTTATCATCTAGATAAGCTAAAAGCACCGAATCATGACTGATACAGTTAGTAAATTTCCTGTAAGGGTCATATTGATAGGCAAAACCACCTGACATTCCATTACCAAACCCTTTAGCAAAGGCACCGAGATTGAGCACTGCGCCGTTTGTCATGTATTCCGCACAGAAATCGCCAACACCTTCCACAACCGCAGTCGCACCTGAGTTACGCACTGCAAAGCGGTCACCTGCTTGGCCTTCAATAAACACCCGTCCTCCAGTAGCTCCAAATAAAGCGAAGTTACCAATTAATACATTGGTACCTGGTTTGTCACTACCACCCGCTGGGGCATGGACAACAATCTCACCGCCACAGGCAGTTTTACCTACGCCATCATTACAGGTGCCAGTATGTGATAGCCGCATACCATCATTACAGAACGCACCGTAGGATTGCCCTGCCGAGCCATGAGTAACAATACTAATGGCGCCATTTCGTAAGAAGCGGCGACCACGCTTATCTTTCAATACTGCAGGCAACGCAACATCCTTTAATTCATAGTTGAGCATGCGTTCGATATCGATCGCTAATTGGCCGCCTACACTCTTATTACAATTGTTAAGGTGCTGGCTGTTAGACAACTCTACGGATACCTGTTTTTGATCTACTAAGGCTGCACGGATCAGACCAATAAAACCCTCATCAACAGCATAATCTCGTTCCATATAGATGGGATTGTCAATTTTAAGCTCATTAAACACCGTCAACATGGCACGCAAATTTAGCTGACCGACTGAGGATGGATGATCTAAAAGATGAATAAGATCACAACGACCTCGCGCTTCGCGCAATGAGCGCAAACCAAGATCAGCGAGAATTTCTCGTACTTCGTGAGCAATATTAAGTAAGTACTGCCCAAGAGCTCTCGGGTCACCGTCAAAAACTTCGGGGTTAGTGGTCAAACCAGCAGGGCATTTAATGTTGCAGTTCTTTGCCATAACGCACTTGAGCATCATCAACGCTGTTGTACCAAATTCAAAACTATCACCACCCATTAGGGCTGACTTGACAACATCTGAACCCGTTTGATGGGCTCCAGAACATCGTAAAACAACTTTTTGCCGCAGACCATTAGCACAGAGCGCCTGATGCACTTCAGCAATACCGATCTCCGCAGCGCGGCCGGTATACTTTAAGGAGGTTACGGAGGCAGCACCAGTACCCCCAGTATTCCCAGCCACATTGATGACGTCAGCACCTGCTTTGGCCACACCTATGGCGATGGTGCCAATTCCATCAGAAGATACCAGCTTAACAATCACGCGAACCCGTGCCGCCTTGGCGTCATGGATTAACTGTGCCAAATCTTCAATCGAATAAGTATCGTGATGCGGTGGCGGAGATATCAACTCGACTCCGGGAACGCCGCCACGCGCCGCTGCTATCTCAACATTTACTTTAGGTGCGGGTAATTGGCCACCCTCGCCTGGCTTGGCACCTTGACCAATTTTAATCTCGATCTCTTCGAGCATCGGGTCAGCTAAATATCCAGCCCAGACACCAAATCGTCCAGAAGCAAACTGTTTAATTCGAGACGCTCGAATTGTGCCATAACGAGAAATATGCTCTCCACCCTCACCGCAGTTAGACATACCACCGACCATATTGGTCCCATGGGCCACCGCCTCATGAGCCGTCGCCACCAAGGCACCGTGACTCATTGCGCCAGACGCTAAAAGAGGTGTAATTTGACTAGCAGGTTGCACTTCACTTAGATCTATTTTTGGCATAGCGCCGCGCAACCGACTCACATAATCTTGGGCACTGCCGGAGACGTTTAATGTCAGAACATCATCACGCACTGAACAGCTGATAATGTCGACTCCAAACCGATCGACAAAAGAATCCCTCAGAGCAACTAATCGACCAGCCTGACTCGCTAAGGAGCCGGTCAATCGCAGTGCATAAGACTCTGTTGAAATCGCTTCACACTCCAAACCTCGAACAACAAAGTGGTTGTTACCCGCACGATTGAACAACATCATTTCGCGTCTAAATTCATCGGGTTCAGTAAGGAAACTCACATCCGCAGGAAATGCTAGAACATCTCTTAATGCCGCTGGCCTTCGAGATCTCTCTTCAGTCATATCACGAGAGAAGCTTCTATACCCGGGGGTGATTTTGAACTCATCAATCGCCTTGGGTGTCAGACGATCGAAACTCGTATTGGTATATCCTTCATCACTAATCCCGAACGCGCCTTCCATTCGGTTGAGTGTTAACAATCGCAGCTCATCCTTAGCGGCAGTATCGTCATCAAAATCAAAAGCAATCGGTTCCTCGGTCAGGTCCACAAACCCTCGCACAGCAGCAACACCGTAAGAATGACCGGCACCTTCCGCCCGCTCTTTAAATAGGCCTAGCATCGGGATATCACTTTCTACTTCGCACTTCAGGGCTCGTTGATGCCAATCGGCATGAGCTTGAGCAACCTCGGTAAAGCCCACCCCACCGACAGGCGACTTCATATTTGGGAAATAACGCCGAAATACAGGATCATTAGTATTCAAAAAGTTGGGTTCAAAAAACTCACCCCCAGAATAACTCTCCACGGTGCAGAGACCGACCTTTCCCATGGTTTTTAGTAAGGCTTTTTCAGCTGCTTTGGCGAATTTTGCATAGGCGCCGTTAGGGTTGTCAGCAAACTTATCTTCAGCACGCATCATTACGCCCATTGGATAGACGGCAGCCGCACCAAAACCAAGGGCGCAGGCTACATGATGAGACGAACAAATCTGTCCACTTTCTACAATCAAGGATACACGCAGTCGCAACCCAGTCTCAATCAATCGTTGATTAATGGCAGATATTGCCAATGTCATGGAAATCGAACCATGTGAGCGAGTGACATGGCGATCACTGATAATGGCGATGCCTCCCTGCTCTCTAGCGAAGGTCTCTACGGAATCGCAGATAGTGTCAATCGCCTGGACTAATGATTTCTCATTAGCTTCAATGTCACCAAAATAAGGTTCAAACAGCATTGGAAAACGCCCTATTGGCGTCTCTGTTTGCCTACGAATCCGAAGAATCTGCGCATGGTTAAGAATGGGAGACTGAATAACTATTTGACGACCAGGTTTAGCACCAATATTCGGCTTAGTCCCCAGGGCCACGCGCATCGTCATTCCCTCGCCTTCACGAATTGAGTCCAGCGGTGGATTAGTTACCTGAGCAAAACGCTGTGAGAAATATTTGGCCACTCCGCCTTCATTGTCTGACAATGCATTGATTGCATTGCCATAACCCATAGCGGAAACCTTTTCAGTTCCTGTCGCAAGCATGGGATCAATCATAAAGCGAAAGCATTCTTGATTCTGCGAATAGGCGACGTATCGGCCCGCTAATGACAAATCCCCAGAGTAACTTGAAGAGGGTGAATATTCGGCTGCAGAGACTTCAGGAAGATCCTCAATACGAATACGTGCTTTTTTCACCAATTCAGAATAATCGCGCTGACTGGCTAACAACTCTAGGGCCTCATCAGTGTCAAATGATCGCTTTTGTTGGTGATCAAAATAAAGCATGCCGCCCGCTTCAATTCGACCACGACTCAGCACGGGTTCATCACCAAAATCAATTTGACCAGCCTCAGACATCACTGCTAGGTAGGTCTCAGTTTCTATACTTCTCAATGGCCGTAATCCAAGTCGGTCGAGACGCGCACCAATAATTGAACCATTGCCAAATATCAATGCAGCAGGTCCATCATTCTTTTCTTCATATAAAGAAAAATACTCGAGCATGGACCTCACAGAGGAAGATAGGGTAGTGTCATTTTCCCACGCGGGAGGCATCATCGAGACAACGGCTGTAACCAAGTCAAGCTCGTCTTCAACAACACGTGATTGAAGCGTCTGATCTAGTCGACAACTATCTGACTGACCCTTGGGTCTAATAATATTATTTTCTTTTGACCGAGCAATAGCCGTCTCTGAGAGCCGATTCTTTTTATCCGTATTGAGCTCACCATTGTGTGCCATCATCCGAAATGGTTGTGCCATAGAGGGGTGGGGATCGGTGTTGGTGGAGAAACGAGTATGAAAATACAGCGTATGGACACTGTGGGTTGAGTCATTAAGGTCTAAAAAATAAGGGATTATCTCATTCGAGTTCAACCGGCCTTTCAACACTTGCATCTGAGCTGACATTGACAAGGGGTATAAACCATCCAATGCTTCGTCCGTATAGGCTTCAGACTCAATCGCCATCAAAGCACGATGAATAGCCTTGTCTAATTCAATTCCTTTTAATCCAGCTGGTGCCGCGAAGACCCACTGGGCAATTGGCAGCTGACATTTGACGGCAGCTGGACGTAAAACAGAGTTATCAACCTCAACATCTCGAGTAATGAGCGTTCTCATACCTTGCGCTTTCAGTGAGGAATCTATCAGATTTTTTGCACGGTCGTGCTGTGCCGTATCATTTGGTAGAAAAAAGTTGCCGACACCGAATTCACCCAGGGTCAACTCCGAATGAGTGATGCGCTTGAAAAACTCAATCGACAAGTCAACGGATACGCCGGCACCATCGCCTACGCCTTCCGCTGACATGCCGCCGCGGTGCGGAACTGCACAAAGCGCCTCATGACCCTTGTTCAAGAGTTCGTGGGTCTGCTTACCATCTTTTCGAGTTAAAAACCCGACACCGCAGCTACTTTTTTCAAAGGCACTGTCGTAAAGACCAAACTCAGTCGCTTCGTTCATAAATATCAGTTCTTTTTTCAGAGGTTGTGTTACTAAATACACCGTCAAAAGGCTTTTTGAGGATTTTCGCCTCAGCCGTGTAGTTTACACATCGACGCTTCGATGAACAAATGAACATACGGTTTATTACAGTATTTTGGTTGCCAAAACACGCGATTACAGATAATTAAACTGTAATAAATTACATTTGCAGAATAACTATCTAATTTGTAGGCGCACTTTAAAGAATGTTTAAGTCCGGCAGGAATTATTTAAAGTACTATGTAGCCACTCTAATGAAAAATCATCGCTCATATAAGCTTCCCCTAAAGACTTTAAAAGGACCAGTCTGAGGCTACCATCCAAAACTTTCTTATCTCTATACATCAATGATAAAAACTTGCTGGATGTCATTTCCGCTGGCGCTTTCAATGGCAGCGCAAATGAGTTGAGAATTGCCTTAATCCGATCGACATCTGACATTGATAANTGACCTGCAAGCACAGACATTTCAGCTGCCATAACAATACCAACAGAAACGGCCTCGCCATGCAGTAAACCTTTATATTGCTGCGAGGTTTCAATAGCATGCCCGAACGTATGCCCAAGATTCAAGATGGCTCGAACGCCCTGCTCAGTTTCATCCGCACTGACTATGGTAGCTTTGTTAATACAGGAACGTTCAATAGCATAGGTCAGTGCCGCCTCGTCACGATTTAACAAGGACTCAACATTGGACTCCAACCACTGCATAAACTGATAATCTGCGATCAAGCCATACTTGATGACTTCCGTCATACCCGCTGAAAATTGCCTCTCCGGTAGAGAGGCCAGAGTATTAAGATCAATCACAACTGCACTAGGTTGGTGAAAAGCGCCCAACATGTTTTTCCCGAGAGCATGGTTAACACCAGTCTTGCCGCCCACAGAGGAGTCGACCTGCGCCAAAAGTGTAGTAGGAATTTGAACGAAGGATACGCCTCGCTGATAAGATGCGGCTGCAAAGCCCGTCATGTCTCCAACTACTCCGCCACCTAGCGCGATTAAAGTTGTCGTACGATCATGCTGCTGCTCAAGTAGTTTCGTGAAAATAAGATTCAGGGTATCGAGATTTTTGAATTGCTCGCCATCAGGCAGGATCATAACATCGATGGTTTTATTCGGAATCTGCCTGACCACCATATCCAAATAGATCGGTGCAATGGTTTCATTGGTTACTATTAGTGCTTTTTGGCCTTTAATATAACGACCAAAATCCACCTTTGATAACTGCCCTCTACCAATATGGATCGGATAGCTTCTGTCACCCAAATCGACAGTAATCGGCGATGAAGCCTTCTCATCAAGACTTAATGTGCGGTCCATAGTACTTAAAGCTCATCATTAAAGAGCATCATTCTAACCGTTATCATCGGCATTTGCTTGGAGATTTCTCATCGGATCCAACGTAACGAGGATAATCTAGGACGGAGATAGCTGCTCGGCAATATCATCTACAACCCGTTGTATTTGGATACTCCCCGAAGTGAAAACAAAGTCGGCTAAAGAGCGATAAAGAGGGTCTCGCAGATCAAATAACTCATCAATAACCGCTCTGCGGTCAGTCACCTGCAGTAATGGTCGTTTTTTATCCTTTTTTGTCCGTTCATACAGTTGTGCTTTTGTAGCGGATAAATATACCACCCGACCAGTTGCTGACATCACTTCACGGTTAGAGGCTCGCAATATAATACCCCCACCCGTCGCAATAACAGCCGCAGTATGCGCATCAATAACACTACCCAAAACTTTAGATTCTCGGATCCTGAAGCCATCTTCACCTTCCATATCAAAAATCCACGGGATATCTGCCCCTGTAGATTTTACAATTTCATGGTCTATATCAAAAAACGGCCTGCCTAAGGTTCTGGCGAGCTGTTTTCCAACAGTCGATTTGCCGGCACCCATCGGTCCTATTAAAAAAATATGATCAGACATTATTTATCAGTCAACTATTATCTATTATCTTTGGCGTTATGAAGATGAGTATTTCACGTTTATCCTTCGACCGCATTTGTTTTTTGAATAAGCTACCGACCAAGGGTAAATCACCCAGTACAGGCACTTTTTCGTCGCCAGTTAATTCTTCAGACTGAAAAATACCANCCAAGACTAGTGTTTGGCCATTGCCGACTAGAGCCTGGGTACTGATCTCAGTGTTTGATAGGCTCTAGCAAACGCAAAACTTTCGATGTCAACCACCACTGGGTTTAGTCCAGCTAATTCGACAACTTCCTTACGGCGATCGACATAATCACGCTGGCAGGCTACAACTTGAACACGAACCTGATCTTTGCTTGTAATGTTTTGACCTACAACTGCAAAATCTAGATTTATTTCATCTAATGGAAAAGGGATAATAGTGTCAGCTTCTAATTTTACTCTCGCTTCTACTTGCTTAGAGGTCAATGATGAAGGCACATCAATATAATTACTGATAATTGAAGATCCGGACACCGCCACGGCTACATTTCGAGACCGTGCGCCAGATTTCTTGTATACTGAACGGAGGACTCGGGCAATTTTTTGCCACGTCGATAATCTCTCTATCAAAGGTGACGCCCTCTGGCAACGGTTCAACGCCATAGGCAATGACAATAAAACCATCTCGGCTCGGTTCCATTTCTATGAGCTTTATGGCAGAGGATGATATATCAACACCGAGGATAGTTTTAGATGGGGATTTCGCTCCAAAACCAAGCGAAAACCATTTTTCAATTAGGCGGTCTAACAACTCCAATGAACAAGCTCCTTTATTATTTATGCTAATTCATATATTCATAGACTATTTAGTTGCACTCTGATGAGACCTAGTTCTCATTCTGGTCGTTCTATAATGAAAATTTGTACTATACGGACGTTTTTTTATGAAAAATAATCAAGCCTTGCGAGCCTGCTTGATATTCCTTGCTACTGGCGTGGGAGGTTTTCTTTTAATAACGTCCTGTCTTTTTCTATACCTAAGCCCAAAATTACCCTCGATTGAAGAATTAAAGGACACTCGATTACAAATTCCTCTAAAAGTAATTTCTCAAGATTTAAAGCTGATTAGTGAGTTTGGCGAGAAGAAAAGAACGCCAATAGATTTTGAGGATCTACCAAAACACCTAGTGAATGCGCTTTTAGCAGCAGAGGATGACAGCTTTTTCGAACACAAAGGTATTGTCATTTCAGGACTAGTAAGATCCGTCGTTCAACTTGCCCTAGAAGGCAGGGTAATGGGGGGTGGCAGCACAATAACAATGCAGGTGGCACGAAACTTTTTCTTCCATAAGCGAAAAGAATTTACTCGCAAGTTTAATGAAATTTTGCTGGCCTTTCGAATTGAAGAAGCCTTGAGCAAGGAAGAAATTTTCTCTCTTTATGCTAACAAAATGTTTCTTGGAAAGACTGCCTATGGTTTCGCAGCGGCAGGTCAGGTCTACTACGGGAAGTCTCTTAAAGACCTCAGTTTAGCGCAGCTAGCAATGATTGCTGGACTGCCAAAGGCACCTTCGCGATACAACCCGATAGCAAACCCTGAGCGCGCTGCAGAACGAAGAGATTGGATTCTTGGGAGAATGATGAAGTTAGGGGCTATAACTGAATTAGACTATCGAGCAGCACTAACTGAAACTGATGAAGCCACTTATCATGGTTCAAAGTCAGAGTTAGATGCTGACTATGTTGCGGAAATTGTCAGGCAGGAAGTCATCGCCAAGTTTGGACTGCGGGCCTATACCGAAGGCTATACCGCTATTACGACGATAGAATCGTCGATGCAAGTAAACGGTCTAAGTGCGCTTCAATCCGGAATTTTAGCTTATGATCTACGGCACGGATATCGCGGGGCTGAAGCATCAGTATTGGATGCAGCACTGTGGCAGGGCACATTGCGCACTACTCCTAAAATTGGTCCTCTAACTCCGGCAATTGTAATCGCAGTAGCAGATGATCGTTTAACCTTACTCACCAAAGACTCAAACGTTCAAACGCTAAACTGGGCCGATGGCCTTAAAAATCTTCGGCTGTATAAAACTGTCAACTACAGAACCCCCCCCATTACGTCCGCTCAGGATATATTTAATGTCGGAGATTTAATCCGTGTAGTGCAAGATGGCGAAGAGGGCCTCAGATTAGCTCAGCTGCCTGAAGTACAATCTGCATTAGTCGCACTGGATCCGCACAGTGGTGCGATAAAGACTTTAGTCGGTGGCTTTGATTATCGGCAGAGCCGATTCAATCGTGTTACTCAAGCACTAAGACAGCCTGGTTCGAACTTTAAACCTTTTATTTATGCCACTGCACTCAATAATGGGTTTACAGCCGCATCACTGATTAATGATGCTCCGGTAGTTTTTGATGATATTAAGCTTGAAGAAACATGGCGTCCGGAAAATGACGGCGGAAAGTTCTATGGCCCAACCCGATTGAGAGAAGGTCTCTATAGATCTCAAAACTTAGTATCGGTAAGGCTACTGAGAAGAATGGGAATTGATCGCACATTGGAGAGTCTGCAATCTTTTGGATTCGACACGAGTGACATGCAACCAGACTTGTCATTGGCTTTGGGAAGTCATGCCTTAACACCACTACAAATAGCTACTGGTTATGCAATATTTGCCAATAATGGGTTTCGTGTGGCGCCCTATATCTTAGATAAAGTTGTTGACCGTGATGGTAACATCATCTTTCAAGCCTCTCCTGAGGTTGCCTGCGATCCCTGTAAAGCGTCGACAGACATCGCGTCGAATGCAGATGGTACCTCTTCATCTTCTGCTGATGTTGAGCAACAACTTGAAAAAATGTTTGGTGACCTAAGCCAAGTATCGGCTGACCAAGGTGATAAATATAGCTGGGACAAGGTGAAACAAAGCTTAAAAACTCTACCTTTACCCATTGTCAGACCTGCCGCTCGCGTGATTGATCCACAAACCTCCTTTCTCATCGACTCAATGTTAAAGGATGTCATTCTCCGGGGAACAGGTGTAAAAGCTAAAAAACTCAACCGTGCAGATATTGGTGGTAAGACGGGGACTACTAACGGTCCGAGAGACGCTTGGTTTTCTGGCTACTCTCCTCATTTGGTGGCGACGGCATGGGTGGGTTTTGATGATAACGCTATGATCGGTCGCAATGAATATGGCGGCTCTGCAGCGCTACCAATTTGGATCGAGTTTATGCAGTCAGCGCTGGCCGGAAAGCCGCAACTCATTCGGCCGCAACCCAATGAAATAGTGATGGTTAAAATAGATCCTAAAACAGGAACTCGCGTTGCGCCAAATCAACCAGGTGTGTTTGAGTATTTTAAAACGGGTACCGTACCTGCGGCCCCAGGTAACAGTATCAATGGTACCGAAGTTGATCAAAACTCAATGCCTGATGATATTTTTTAAAATTAGAAATCAACACCAGCCACTAACATAAATAGTCACAACCTGTATTTGGGCGTAAGAAAATGATCTTAAACTGGGCAAATATCGACACTGTACTTTTAGACATGGATGGCACCTTACTTGACCTGCATTTTGATAATTTTTTTTGGCTAACCCACCTACCAGAATATTATGCAGCCCAGTTTCCTGGAGAAGAGCAGCGTGCTCGGGATGCTCTAAAACGCCAACTATTCGAAAAACAAGGAAGCTTAGATTGGTATTGCACCCAATTTTGGTCTGATGAACTCAATCTCGACATTATTGCTCTGAAAAAACAGATTGGGCACTTAATTATCGAAAGACCTGAGTCGTTATCATTCTTGGAGGCGCTGGGCAGTTGTGATAAAAAACGAGTGTTAGTTACGAATGCTCATCCTGATAGTATGAGTATAAAATTCTCGGTAACCAGTATCGAACCGCTACTCGATGAGATTATTTCTTCTCACGACTACGGCTATCCAAAGGAATCTGCAAATTTTTGGAATACATTACAGGCAAACAGTCCCTTCGACCCCAAAAAGACACTATTCATTGACGACTCACTGCCAGTGCTTAATGCAGCCAAAGATTATGGTATTGAGCACCTACTCTGTATCGACTCTCCAGACAGTAAGAAACCAGCTTCACCCTGCAGTGATTTTCCCTCAATTAGCCATTTTAATGAGCTCTTAACCATTGGGGGCGCACTCAGTAATGCTTAAGGTAAGGATTGACAAATGGCTATGGGCGGCCCGGTTCTTTAAAACGCGAGCACTGTCAAAAGCCGCAATAGAGGGGGGTAAAGTTCATTTGGGCTCCCAGAAATGTAAGCCCAGCAGAATAATTGAAGTCGGAGAAATACTGAGAGTTCGCCAAGGTGATGATGAAAAAACCATACTAGTAATGGATGTTTCAGAAAAAAGGCGCGGGGCAGTAGAGGCACAGAAACTCTATCAAGAAACCCCCGATAGTATTCTGCAACGAGAGAACAAAGTGGCCGAAAGAAAGGCCTTTCATGGATCGATGCCAGCCTCCGTTCGCCCAAATAAAAAGCAACGTCGACAAATTCATCGTTTTTTAGAAAATTAAACTTACCCTGCAGACATCTTTCAGTACAATGGCGCGCATGAAAGATCATGATACCTTGCAGCGTTTTCTGTTTGATGGCACCGACATAAGGGGTGAGATAAGCACCCTAACATCGAGCTATCGAAAGATTATTGCCCTAAATAATTATCCAACCCCTGTCGCGCTCTTATTTGGTGAGTTTCTGGTCGCCGCAAGTTTAATTGGAGCATCACTGAAACATAAAGGCATAGTGACTGTGCAAGCAACAGGCAGTGGGCCGGTGACAGCTATAATGGCCGAATGTACGGAAAATCAGGGGCTACGCGGTATTGTGCGTGGCAACTTCGAAGATTTAGGCAATGAAGAGTCGACTAATAGTTGCAATATCACTGAATTATTAGGCTCGGCAACCCTCGCTATCACCGTAGAGCCAGAAAAGGGAGAGCGATATCAAGGTATAGTTGAAATGGTATCGAATGAGTTAAGTGACTGTTTGGAGCATTACTTTCAGCAATCGGCGCAATTACTCACCAAAATACAATTAGCTGCTAGTGAAAAATCTGTATCGGGTCTTTTAATTCAGCAAATGCCCCTCACTCAAAGTCCTGAACAAGCCGATCTAGACTGGCAACATTTGTCGACTTTGATCGATACTCTCAAGAGCTCTGAGCAACTTCAGTTGTCTCATAATGATCAATTATATCGATTATTCCATGAAGATAATGTGCGTACTTTTGACGCTCAACCAATCTCATTCTTTTGTAGCTGTTCGCTTGAAAGAACACAACGTGCACTCGTGTCGCTTGGCAGTGAAGAATTACTAAAAACATGCAAAGAACAAGGGCTAGTGCTAATAACCTGCCAATTTTGTGACCAACAATATCGCTTTGATGAAAAGGCGATCAAAGCTATGTTTACGTCCGCTACCAATATTTTGCACTAAAATTCCCACTAGATTAAGTCACCTTAATCAGAAGATTCCACCGCGAATAGTTATTTGGTAATAGTTACCCGTCGTAGTATCTGCCATAATAGAAAAACGTTAGCATGATGCTGGCGTTTAAAGCGTGTCCACTTTGGGAAGAGAGGAACAGAATGACCGAAGCACCAATTCACACAGATTTGGGCTCTGCGGAGCTTATTGAGCTTTCATTGAAACGCGGCGAAGGACATCTCAGTAGTACAGGCGCGTTGGTCGCCACCACCGGCGTCCGCAGCGGTCGCTCTCCGGCGGATCGATTCATCGTCGATGAACCAAGCTCCTCTATTGATATAGAGTGGGGCACAGTAAACCGGCCAATCAAGGCCGATATCTTCGATGCTCTCTGGGTAAAAGTCTCTGATTACCTCTGTACAAAAGAGCGCTTCGTCTCCCACCTGCATGTTGGGCAAGACTCAGCACACTATTTACCTGTCAAAGTAACCACAGAAACTGCCTGGCATGGTTTGTTTGGACGCAATATGTTTATTCGTCCCGATAAGTTCAATGCTGGTCAAAAGGAAACTTGGGAAATTCTTCACGCAGCTAACTTTGAGTGCGATCCAGTTGAAGATGGAACTAACAGTGAAGGCGTTGTGATTATTAATTTCGCTCAGCGTAAAGTACTCCTCGCTGGAATGCGTTATGCCGGTGAAATGAAAAAAGCCATGTTCTCTGTCCAGAATTTTCTGCTCCCTGAGAAAGACGTTATGCCGATGCATTGTGCCGCTAATGTTGGTGACGACGGTGATACGGCGCTGTTTTTTGGCCTATCTGGAACCGGTAAAACTACACTGTCTGCAGACCCCGAACGCTACCTCATAGGTGATGATGAACATGGCTGGGGCAAAGGAACAGTGTTTAATTTGGAAGGTGGCTGCTACGCAAAAACCATTAATCTTAGTCAAAAAAATGAGCCGGTCATTTGGGATGCTATAAAATTTGGCTCTATCGTTGAAAATGTAGCCATTTCAGAACACGCCCGAATAGCTGACTATGATGATACTTCGTTGACTGAAAACGGCCGATGTAGTTATCCCCTAGAACATGTTGAGAAACGTTGCCTTGAGAATAAAGCTGGCGAGCCAAAAAATATTATTTTCTTAACCTGCGATGTAACTGGCGTTCTGCCACCCGTTTCAATTCTATCGAAAGAAGCCGCGGCTTATCATTTTTTGAGCGGTTATACGGCGCGGGTTGGATCAACCGAGCTTGGTGCTGAAGCAGGCATAAATCCCACTTTTTCAACATGTTTTGGCGCGCCTTTTATGCCACGGAAAGCCAGCGTTTACGCTGAACTTCTAATGAAGCGCGTCGAAGAGTTTGGTTCCCAGGTTTACTTGGTGAATACAGGTTGGACTGGCGGAGGCGGAGGCACTGGCGGGCAAGGCAGTCGATTTCCAATTCCAGTAACTCGAGCGGTGATTTCAGCAATCACCAAGGGGCAATTAAAAAATTGTGATACCGAGCATTTAGACATGCTAAATCTCAGTATCCCCACTGCAATAGAGGGGGTTGATCAGTCATATCTAAACCCTCGCAACAACTGGGATAATTCAAACGAGTACGATGAACAGGCTAAAAAGTTAGCCGAACTCTTTATTGAGAATATTGTTAGCTTTGCCCCTTCGCAAAATATTATTGACGCCGGACCAAGCGTATAGAGTCGCACAGAACGAAGCATGTAGATTCGCTAAATAAGTAGGTACTGCCGTGCTTATTTAGTGATGCAATATTTATTGGCTATTAGCGAGAATGTAATCCACGGCGATTTTAATTTCTTCGTCGCTGCACGCATAGCATCCGCCTCTCGCAGGCATCGCCCGAATGCCACGAATGGAGTTCTGATAGAGAACATCCAAACCTTTCAAACTGCGCTGTGCCCATACTTCAACGTTGCCATAACGAGGGGCGCCTGCAACCCCATAATCATGGCATGCTCTGCATTTACTCGCATAGATAGACTCCCCAGACTGAGGAACAGAAGTGAGCGAATTTGATCCCTTTACCGTCTGTGTAGATTCAGAGTTAGATTGAGAATCTTCTGAGTTACAAGCTACTAAAAACACACTGGATATTAGGACAACCGACAATACTGTACGTTGCATCATAGCCTCTACCAACGTCTATACCTCGAGGACGCTCGGTGTAAAGTTACACCGAGCGACAAAATTTATAGCTGGCTAAGATAGCCTGAGAGTCGATCAGCGTTCAACATAAAGCTCGACTTATGCTGTTCAGCAGCCTGTTTGATTTCGCTCATATTGACTGCCGCACCGACCTGAATAACCCCAACCATAGCCATCATTGCGTGAGGGTCACACTGATACACGTAAATGCCTTCAGAATCTAAAGTGATACTGACATCTTGACTCAGCGCACTGGCCCAACTGGATGCACCAGCAGGAATCATGCCTTCAATGGTGGCTGAATTGTGAGCCAAATCCACGGCTTTAAAATGAATTGTGTCACCCTTTGAGACCTTAATCACTGCCGGCTCAAAAATCATGTTTCCACCATCACCTGCGTTTAGCATCTTAACAATATGCTCTGATCCTTCTGAGAGAGTAACTTTTTGAACATTAGCTTCACTGGACCCAGTATCCACCATACTAACTTGCCCTGCCATCATGACACTGCCGACTGGAGCCGTGCGCTCGGCGACCTGAGTTTTCTGGCTAGCAGTCAACTCAAAGTCAGATCCACCGCCGCCACAACTGGCTAAAAATACGCTAGTTATAACTAAAAAAGCAAAAGGGTTTGAGTGGCTCATTAACTGCTCCAATGATGATAAATAGTATATTCACAGCGTTCTTTAAGCTTGAACGCGACCGTGGCGGCATTATACATAGGTCGGGCTAAATTCTCATTACTGAAAATGACTGAACGTTACTCATACCAGACGACGGAGACCCACTGCTTGACGCAAACTTGACATCAACTCTGTGCTCTGTGATCTGGCCTTCTCTGCCCCTTGCAGCAAAATAGCCTCCACATCGCTAGGGTTAGCGATTAGCTCATTATATTTCTCTCTAGGCTCATCAAGCTGTTTGTTGATCAATTCAAATAATTGCTTTTTGGCTTCACCCCAGGCTATTCCACTAGCAAATGCCTCTCGCATTTCAGCTGTTTGCTCTGCACTAGCGAAAGCCTGCCATATTTGAAAGACTGTAGAGTCATCAGCATTTTTAGGCTCGCCAGGCTCTAACAGGTTGGTTTTAATTTTGTTGATATGTTTTTTGAGTTTTTTCTCACTTGAAAATAATGGGATAGTATTACCATAACTTTTACTCATCTTGCGACCGTCGAGCCCCTGCAAGACGGCCATTTCATCATCAACCTGAGCTAACGGAAGCACGAAGTGCTCACCATAATGATGGTTGAACCGCTGTGCTATATCTCTGGCCATCTCAATATGCTGAATCTGATCACGCCCCACGGGAATTTTGTGGGCATTGAACATCAGAATATCCGCCGCCATCAATATTGGATAGCTAAACAACCCCATGTTGATTCCAAAATCTGCATCATCACCATTTTCCTCATTAGATTGCACCGCACCCTTGTAGGCATGAGCGCGGTTAACCAGCCCTTTTGCCGTCATACAGGTAAGTAACCAGGTCAGTTCAGGGATCTCTGGGATATCCGATTGACGGTAAAATGTAACGGTTTCTGGATCTAGGCCCAAGGCTAGCCAAGCTGCAGCAATCTCCAAGGTTGACTGATGAACTATATCAGGATCCTGACATTTTATTAGCGCATGGTAATCGGCTAGAAAGAAAAACGAATCGAACTCACCACTGAGACTCGCCTCGACTGCCGGTCGAATGGCACCAACATAGTTACCAAGATGCGGGGCACCAGAAGTAGTAATTCCCGTTAAGACTCGCTGCTTACTCATAAATAATCTACCATCCAAAATGTATGCCTATGATACCGCCTAACCAAGGTTACTCAACATCAACAGTATTGCTTGCAGAACTAGTGAAAAATGCCAATAAAACCTTCGCCAACCGCAGTGGATCTTCAGCGCCGGTCATCTCTCGACATGAATGCATGGCAAGTTGTGGTATTCCTACATCAAGGGTTGCAACACCGAGTCTTGCCGATGTTATTGGCCCAATAGTACTGCCACATCCCAGATCACTGCGTGAAACGAACGATTGCACCGGGACATCAACGCTTTCACAAAGCTGCTTAAACAGGCTCGATGTTACACTACTCGTAGCATAGCGCTGTTTGACATTAACCTTTACCACAGGACCACCATTCAACGAGGGCATGTGGGCACTATCATGCTTTTGTGGGAAATTAGGGTGTGTTGCGTGCGCATTATCGCAGGAAATCATTAATGACTTACTAATCACTCGACTGATGGAGGTCGCTGAACCATCCACGCCACACAAGCGTGCCGTTATTGCCTCCAAAAACGGCCCATCAGCGCCAACTGCAGAAACGCTGCCTACCTCTTCATGGTCATTACAAACCACCATGCAGGTCTGCTGAGCATCGTTGTTGATGAGCGCTTGGGTGCCAATGAAACAACTTAAAAGATTGTCCAGCCTGGCCGAAGCAATAAACTCATCGTGCAGACCAATCGCTGCTGCAGGTTGAGTGTCATAAAAGCACAGATCATAGTCAATAACCTTCTCGTCGTCCTGTAAGAATTGATCGGCCAGTAACTCTCTAAAGTTAGCAGAGCCGTTAGTCGCCTGCATTAAAATCGGTGGGATATCAGTTTGCGCATTAACTGAATGGCCGGTGTTTGCCTCCCGATCCAGATGTATCGCTAAACTCGGGATGGTCGCCACTGCTCTCTTAAAATCAACCAATTTTTGTTTCAGTTGGCCTGAAGAGTCTTGATAAACAACACGCCCCGCAATTGACAGATCACGGTCGAACCACGGATTGAGCAAAGCACCCCCATAGACTTCAACGCCAAGTTGAAGATAGCCATGTCGGGTTATTTCTGGTTGCGGTTTTACCATCAAACAGGGGCTATCGGTGTGTGCGCCAACCATCTTAATACCGGTATCAAGAAGGGCTTCTTGACCAACAATAAATGCGATCACTGATGAGCCATTTCGAGTAACAAAATGTTTACTTCCAATAGTCAGCGTCCATTCCTCCGTCTCGCAGAGCTCAGTGAAGCCGGCTTTTTCAAGCATTGACACGATTGAAGAAACCGCATGGAACGGCGTTGGAGAGGCATCCAAAAATTGGGTTAACTCTCGGTTGAATTTTTCTTTATCTTGAAACATCATTCCCTCTTAAACCTATGATAAATAGTAGTTCCTAGGAGGCGCTATTATAGAAGATTTGTATTTGATCTGAAACGTAAGCCGCCCTTACGTTTTCAGCCTCGCTAAAAGACTCGATGTGTCCCAGCGATTGCCTCCTAACGCCTGTATCTCAGCGTAAAATTGATCAACCAATTCGGTCACTGGTAATGCACTGCCATTGCGCTTTGACTCCTCAAGTGCAAAAGCAAGATCTTTGCGCATCCATTGCACGGCAAAACCATGCTCATAATGATCTGCCAGCATCGTCTGATAGCGGTTTTCCATTTGCCATGATTGCGCGGCACCTTTAGAGATCACATCGACAACCTGATGAGCATCAAGCCCTGCTCGTTGCGCAAAATTCAATCCCTCTGCCAGGCCTTGCACCAATCCCGCAATACAAATTTGGTTAACCATTTTACACAGCTGCCCACTACCCACTGCGCCGAGTAAATTCAGCGCCTTTGCATAACAATTAATGCTCTCACTGACGAGCTTAAAAATACCTTTATCACCGCCACACATTACCGTGAGCTGCCCACTTTCAGCTCCTTGCTGACCACCGGAAACTGGCGCATCAATAAACTCGCATTGGTGTTTTTTAGCCTCAAGCGCAAGCTTTTTAGCCAACTCTGCTGAGGTCGTTGTGTGGTCAACAATAATTGACCCTTCTTGTATCCCCGATAGAATACCCGTTGCGCCGCAGACCACCTCTAAAACATCGTTATCATTACCCACACAAATAAAGACTATGTCTGCGCCAACAGCGGCATCACCCGGAGTCAAGGCCATAGAGCCTGCATAGGTATTTAACCACTTTTCAGCGACGGCGGTAGTACGATTGTAAACTACTACCGAATAATCATTTTTCGACAGCCACCCAGCCATTGGGAAGCCCATGACACCGAGACCAATAAATGCGACCTTTTTATTCATAGCTTATGCATCTCGTATACGCTTTCTTTTCTGCCAGGCATCAGCGCCTCGAAGGTATACCAAATCGACACGACTGATGGGTACAGTCTGCCCAATATCGTAGCGAGCTATCGCCATACCAAGAAGATCTTTTGCGTCGGGATAAATAGAGGTAAGCATACCCTGCCATCCTGAATCCGGCGATACCAAAGCTTCACCGTCACCAATAATAACATTTGGAGAAAGCTCCTTGACCCAATGTTTAGCATCGGTAGTTGTTAACAGCCGATCATTGAATTCACTGGCAATCATGCCTTGATCATCAATAGAGTAGCAACCGCAGTTAAACTCACCCATACGCGCATCGAGTATCGGCATGATTCTAATCGGTTCAAGGGGGTGAATAGACGACTGTGACTGCACAATTTTGCGTCTATAGGTGGCCACCATAATTTGTAACGATGATACAGGAATAACTGGAATATCTAGACCAAATGCAAGTCCCTGTGTGGCAGCAAACCCAATACGTAGCCCGGTGAAAGATCCGGGGCCTATGGCTACGCCAATAGCATCCAACTCAGTGGGCTTGATTCCTGCTTCAGAGAGTACTGACTCGATCATTGGCATCAATAATTGCGTGTGCGAACGCGGCTCTTCAGCGTAGCGAGAAACAGTCCCCGACATGCAGTGCAGCGCTACCGAACAGGCCTCTGTTGATGTTTCTATCGCTAGTATTGATGTCATTGTGGTTATCTAACCCTCCGTGTGAAAAACTAAAAGCCTTCGAGGAATTCACTCGATCTCTCCGCACAAAGTATGCCATGGAATAGCCCAATGTCGGCAGAGATTGTCCTTCGGATATTTAACCACTAGTCCAACGTCAGGGTTGGACGTTAAAACCTACCGCAACGCTGCGATTAATCTTGCTTGCACATCAGCGAGCAGACCAAGACCATCTACAGTAGAAAACGTCGGTGCTGGATCATCTGAAGTGGCTAGTTGGGTATAAAAATCTACTAAAGGTTGCGTCTGCATATGGTAGACAGAGAGTCGATTACGCACTGTCTCTTCTAAATCATCCGGACGCTGCATAAGTGGTTCGCCGGTTTCATTATCCATATCCTCAGTGATAGGAGGATTATGGTGGATATGATAGATACGCCCGGAGCCCTCATGGACACGACGGCCACTTAATCGAGAAACAATTTCATTGTCTTCCACACGAATCTCAACCACGGCATCAATGACAATGCCAGCATCAATAATCGCCTGAGCCTGGGGAATGGTTCGAGGGAAGCCGTCCAATAAATATCCGCGCTCACAGTCAGCGTGCGAGATACGTTCTTTGACCAGCGCGATAATCAATTCATCCGACACCAAACCACCAGAGGCCATTATTCCCTTCACCTCAACACCNAATNCCGAACCTGCTTTGACCGCTGCACGCAGCATATCTCCGGTGGATATTTGTGGCACTGAATATTGTTCAGTAATAAATTGTGCTTGGGTGCCTTTACCGGCACCAGGCGGACCTAACAATATGACTCTCATTACGGAATTCCTAAATTATCTACCAGATTCATGCACTTACAGGGAAAGTTCAACTCCCATACCGACACGTATTTGGCGAATACTATCAGATGTTTATTCGACTAAAATCTCTCCTGAAGTGTTCTTTTAATCGGCCGAGTACAATACACGGAATGGAATAATCGAACAAGTCTGAGTTTGAGCAAACCGCTCTGCAAATACCCTAGATTACTGCGCTAAATATTACTCCGCTTGTTTGACTTCTCGCCACAGAGATTCCAACTGATCGGCAGAGTAATCCTCGATTTTCTTTTCTCCTGCCAATAACTCCATCGACTCAAAACGTCGTTTGAACTTTTCATTGGCACCGCGCATCGATGCTTCGGGATCTATCTTCAAATGCCTCGCTAAATTGACACAGCTAAATAACAAATCCCCCAGCTCATCAGCCATACGATCTCTATCACCGCCCTTGATTTCAATATCGAGCTCAATGAGTTCTTCATTGATTTTTTCAACTACTGGCTGCACATCCGGCCAATCAAAACCGACACTGGCAGCACGTTTTTGCAGTTTTATAGCCCTGTTTAATGCTGGCAGCGCCATAGGGATATCATCTAACGTTTTCCCTGAGCCCTTGTCTAATCTCTCTTGCCGCTTAATAGCTTCCCAAACCTGTTTAATCTCAACTATTTCTGACTCTGCCATACTCAGCCGGGAAGACTCAAGTGTGCCTTCGGGAAATACATGCGGATGTCTGCGGATCAACTTATGAGTGATGGTATTAATAATTTCCTCAAAACTAAATTGACCCTGCTCTTCAGCTAGCTGGCTATAAAAAATGATTTGAAAAAGCAAATCGCCAAGTTCCTCACCGAGGTGGGTAATATCATCTCGCTCAATGGCATCTACCACCTCATAAACCTCTTCTAAGGTATGACTGGTTATTGATCGAAAACTTTGCTTCAAGTCCCAGGGGCAACCTGTTTCAGGATCTCGTAAGCGCCGCATTAAATACCGCAGATCTTCGATTGTATATTGCGTTGCTAGAGTGTGATTCATCATCTTTAACGCTTCCTTAATAAGGCTCGAGCTTCACGCATAAACGCCAGAAGACAGGTAACGATCCCCACGATCGCAGATGATCGTAACAATCACCGCGTTGTTTAACTGATCACTCAGCTGTAAAGCTGCAAATACCGCTCCGCCAGCTGAGGCACCACAAAATATTCCCTCTTCCTTAGCCAATCTGCGCATAGTCTGTTCGGCATCCCGCTGCGAGACATCTAGGGTTTTATCAACTTTCGCCGCATCAAAAATTCCTGGCAAGTAGGCTTTCGGCCAACGTCGAATACCAGGGATGGAAGCGCCCTCCTCCGGCTGGAGACCAATGATTTCTATTAATGGGTTTTTCTTTTTAAGATAAGCTGAGACACCCATGATGGTGCCAGTTGTCCCCATAGAACTAACGAAGTGTGTGACTGTGCCCCCAGTATCTCGCCATATTTCAGGGCCGGTGCTCTGAAAATGTGACAACGGATTATCGGTGTTGTTGAACTGATCGAGCACTCTACCCAGACCCTCAGCCTGCATTTTTAGTGCTAGATCCCGCGCACCCTCCATCCCGTCAGACCCACTCACCTCGATAAGTTCTGCACCGTACGCTCGCATTGCCATCTTGCGCTCTATGGTGGCAGTGACGGGCATAATAAGCGTCATTCTATAACCCATCATTGCCGCAGCCATAGCAAGTGCAATACCGGTATTGCCACTAGTCGCTTCAATAAGATGATCGCCAGGGGCAATTTCTCCACGCAACTGAGCGTTCATAATCATACTCACAGCGGGTCGATCTTTAACACTACCGGCGGGATTATCCCCCTCCATCTTGGCGAGAATAACATTTGATGTATTACCGGGCATCCGCTGGAGCCTCACCAAACGAGTATTGCCGATAGATTGATCAATTGAAGGAAAATCCATAATCGCGCCTCATATCTCTCTAAAAACCGAATCAAAAACTAGGCATCTACACCTAGTCTGACAGCATCGCATAAGCAATGGCATATTTCTGTTCATCAGCAATGCTCAGCAGTACTTTTTGTGCTGACCTCTCCGCGGCAATATGCGCGGCCCCTGCCGACAAGCTCACTGAAGGAGCCCCTTTTCCATCATTACTAATCGTCATATCCTGAAAGCTCACACCACTGCCTATACCCGTACCCAAGGCCTTGGCAACAGCTTCCTTCGCCGCAAAGCGTTTAGCCAGAAAAGCCGCCTTTTGTTTGCTAGCCTGATATTGCTTTTGCTCACTAAGCGTTAAAATACGTTGTACAAACGCATCTCCTTGACGATCTAAAACATCAGCAATTCTGGCAATTTCAACAATATCAGTACCAATACCTATCACCATTATCAGGACTCCTTAGATGCGTCGTCAGCGACCCTCTCAACACTCATTAAGTGCTGCCTATAGAGCTCACGACTATGTAATTTTTGTCCACCCAGATAGAAGTCTATCACGCTACGCAAAAGCTGCTTAGCGGTTCTAGTCACCGAAACATGACCAAATTCACCGGCAGAAAAAGCCATAATATCTGAGCCACGATAGACACCAGGAACTATTTTGGTCTGTTTAACGCACTCCACTAAACCTCGCTCAGGAATATAGTTATACAGCTTGTCACCAAGCAGAGGATTTCCATCAATAGCCTCAACATCTAGTGCTAATCCGTAGCCCAACTCTTCAAGTAGACACATTTCTAATTCTCGCAATTGACGCTCATCAGACCGACCCTGACTTAGCTGACAAAGAATTTTTTTGTATTGTTGGAAAAGGGTTTCGTGAGGATCATGCTCATGCAGTAATCGATAAAAAAGCTCGTTTACATACAGGCCAGTAAACAAGCAGGTACTGTCCAGAAATACCGGTACCTGAATGACATCTGCCTCAATCAATGTCTTCAAGTCTCCGCGGCCCTGCCAACTAAACTGATGTTCGGTATAAGGAAAAAGCGCACGACTAATGCCCTTTTTATTAGGTTTTCGGTAGCCTTTGGCAACACAGCGAATACGCCCGTGATGCACCGTTAATAAGTCGACTAAAAGACTCGTCTCACGGTAAGGCGTGGTATGTAAAACGAAACCCACTTCACCGTTAATCCTCACCTTAGATCACTCATCCATGTAGCCCAAGCTGCGCAGTGCGCGCTCATCATCAGACCAACCACTGCGGATTTTGACCCAAGTTCTAAGCATTACCTTGCAGTCCAATAAACTTTCTATATCGGCCCGAGCCTGTTCACCAATCTTTTTGAGACGTTCGCCCTTGGTACCAATAATGATTTTCTTCTGCCCGTCTCGCTCTACCAATATAAGCGCATCGATATATGTAATTTTACCTTCAACACGAAACTGCTCAATTTCCACTGTCACCTGATATGGCACTTCGGCGCCAAGCTGACGAGTGATTTTTTCACGAACAATTTCCGCTGCCAAAAAGCGTTCACTGCGATCAGTAATTTGGTCTTCTGGGTAAAGATGTACCTTCTCTGGAATATGGCTTTGAATCTTAGCCTCAAGCTCTTCTAAATTAGTTTTGCGAAGCGCCGACAAAGGAATGAACTCAACGGCATTTACTTTGCTCGCGAGAAATTGAAGATGAGGTAGCAGAGCTTCTTTGTCCTCAATCATATCGACTTTATTCACCGCCACTACCACTGGTACCTTGGTATTGGTTAAGTACTTAGCGACATAGTCATCTGCCTCACTCCATTCAAACCGATCTACCACGAAGATCACCAAATCCACGTCCGCAATGACGCTGGCTGCAGAACGATTCATAACACGATTGATCGCACGCTCTTGGTTGGTATGAATGCCCGGGGTATCAACAAAGATGACCTGTACATTATCCTTTGTTTTTATGCCCAACAAAGTATGCCGTGTTGTTTGCGGCTTGCGCGACGTTATACAGAGTTTTTGCCCCAGTATATGGTTAAGCAACGTAGATTTGCCAACATTAGGGCGACCAATGATCGCCACATAGCCGCAGTAAGTTTGCTCTGTGGTCACTAATTTTTCTCCAGTTCAATTAATAGTTGCTCAGCGACCATCTGCTCTGCACGACGGCGACTTGTGGCTGTAGCAGTCATTTCTTGTTCAACTGCAGCAATTTTACAGCTGACGGTAAACAATCGACTATGTGCTTCTCCACCAGTGTCAACTAGCTTATAGTCAGGTAAGGACTTGCCACGCTGCTGTAACCACTCTTGAAGTGTCGTTTTTGAGTCCTTTAGCGGCTTTACCTCTAACGCAGTCTCAAACAATGACTTAAACCAGTCATATATGCGATCTGTGGCCGCCTCTAGACCCTGATCGAGATAGACCGCCCCAAGCAAGGCCTCGACGGTATCACCGAGAATAGAATCACGCCGATGGCCGCCACTCTTCATCTCCCCTGGACCAAGCAATATATCCGATCCAAGCTGCAAGTTTTTGGCTACCATAGCGAGCGACTCACCACGCACAATATGAGAGCGCATTCGGCTCAGTTCACCCTCTCGCGCACCTGGAAACTGTCGGTAAAGATAATCCGTGACTACCAGCCCCAATACCGCGTCGCCAAGGAACTCCATACGCTCATTATTAGTACCTGCAAAGCTTCGGTGAGATAGCGCAAGCGTCAATAATGCCGGATCATCAAACACATGACCCAATCTTCGCTGGAGTTCCGCAACGTTAGAAGCCACTGACATGTCCATGATTCATTATCTTAAACCGACGTTTCGTTTAGGGTGACATACTTTTAAAGCGCTAGTGTAACATCGACGTTGACAGCTGCTGCTATTGGATATTGCCGCCGGCTTCTGTCTGGGCTTATATTAACAGAATGCAGTCTAGTCGATGGCCCCTGCTCGAGAGAACGAAGGAATGCTGGTATAGGAGTCCCAAAACATCCATCGAGCGAAGGCTTTGCCGACAATCCTCTCCTCGGGTACAGGACCCCACACGCGACTGTCGCTTGAATTGTCCCTGCTGTCTCCCATCATGAAGTAATGCCCCTGAGGAACCAATGTCGCGAAATTTTGACTGAGGCGCGTGGGTGGCACACGCTTTTGAATACTATGTTCCACACCGTCAAGGTTTTCGTTCATCACCACAGAGCGAGGCGCCCCCGCATCAAGGTCCGACTTTGTCTGCTTCATCATTCGGTCATTAACATAGAGAACGCCATTGATAACTTGAACTTTATCACCGGGTAAACCCACTAGACGCTTTATAAAATAACGGTCTTCATGAGGTGGAAAGAACACAATCACATCACCTCGTTGAGGAGAAGATACATCAAAGATCTTAGTCCTGATGACCGGTAGACGAACACCATAATTCCACTTGCTAACTAAAATGAAATCCCCAACTTTTAAGGTTGGAACCATTGATCTGGAAGGAATTTGAAATGGCTCGATGATAAATGAACGTAAAATCAACACAAACCCTAATACCGGCGCTAAGGAGGCGAAGAATTCAATGACTCCTTCCTCTTGCTTGGTTAAGTAACGATTAACCAGCCAAAAAGCCCCTGTGATCAAGAATGCTACGGTTAAAATCAGCTCGAAATTGAAATCCATCTTTACCACTCCTGTTCCGACATCTACGTTCGGAGTTGATTAACTTCTCAATACCGCCAAAAATGCATCCTGAGGTATTTCAACATTGCCGACCTGTTTCATACGTTTTTTACCGGCCTTTTGTTTCTCCAGTAACTTCTTCTTGCGCGACACATCACCGCCATAACACTTTGCCGTCACATTTTTTCGCAGCGCTTTCACCGTCGTTCGAGAGACCACGCTTCCACCTATCGCTGCCTGAATAGCCACGTCAAACATCTGCCGCGGTATCAATTCTTTCATCTTTTCAGCCAAATTTCGGCCTTTTTGGACCGAATAATCGCGGTGAGTAATAGCCGCCAAGGCATCAACGCGGTCACCATTAATTAAAATGTCGAGTTTAACTAACGACGCCTTCTCAAAACGCACAAAATTGTAATCTAAAGAAGCAAAACCACGGCTAACCGACTTTAACCGATCGAAGAAGTCCATAACCACTTCACTCATAGGCAGATCATAGCGAATGGCGACTTGGCCACCGACAAATTGCATATCTTTTTGAACACCGCGCTTTTCAACACAAAGGGTGATGACATTTCCCACATATTCTTTTGGTACCAGAATACTGGCTTCGCAAATAGGCTCGCGCATTTCATCTATTTGGCCAGGATCGGGTAGGTCAGAGGGGTTAGACATATAGAGCGTATCGCCCTTAGAAGTGATTATTTCATACACCACCGTGGGAGCAGTGGTAATCAGATCTAAATTATATTCTCGCTCAAGACGCTCTTGGATAATCTCCATGTGCAGCATGCCGAGGAAACCACAGCGAAAACCGAACCCTAAGGCGTCAGAACTTTCTGGTTCGTAAAACAGCGAGGCATCATTAACCGCCAATTTACTGAGCGCTTCCCGAAAATCCTCAAAGTCATCAGAATCAATAGGAAACATACCGGCATAAACTTGCGGTTTGATACGCTGAAATCCAGGCAGTGAATCAACATCTGACGTACTCAAATTAGTGACCGTATCACCAACTGGCGCACCGAGAATATCTTTGATGCCGGCAACCATGAACCCGACTTCACCAGCCCTTAAAATCCCAGTTTCTTTGCGCTTTGGTGTAAACACACCGACACTGTCTACCACATGGCCCTTACCTATTGATTTAGCCACTATCTTATTTTTCACTTGCAGGGTCCCCTGCATTACGCGCACCAAAGACACAACGCCAAGATAGTTATCAAACCAAGAGTCGATAATCAGTGCTTGCAATGGCGCATCTACATCACCCACGGGGGGCGGTACTTTTTGCACCAATTCTTCAAGTATCTCAACGATGCCCTCGCCGGTCTTCGCACTACAGCGAACGGCCTCATCCGCTTCAATACCAATAATATTTTCTATCTCATTGATAACTTTTTCTGGTTCTGCCTGAGGCAAATCCATCTTATTTAGGACGGGAATAACCTCGAGACCCTGAGCAATAGCCGTATAACAATTTGCAACTGACTGAGCCTCGACGCCCTGAGCCGCATCGACAATCAGCAGTGCGCCTTCACAGGCAGCAAGAGATCGAGACACTTCATAGGAAAAATCAACGTGCCCCGGGGTATCAATAAAGTTCAATTGGTAAGTTTTCCCATCGGCTGCCAAATAGGGCAAAGTGACGCTTTGCGCTTTAATAGTAATGCCGCGCTCACGTTCAATATCCATGGAGTCAAGAACTTGGGATGCCATCTCTCTCTCGCTAAGACCTCCACACAATTGGATAAAGCGATCGGCGATCGTGGATTTACCATGATCGATATGGGCAATGATAGAGAAGTTTCTAATATGGCTAAGGTCAGACAAAAGTTTTTTACTACCGTTCAAATAAGCGGGCGCAGTCTAGCCTATTTGCATGCTAGACGCCATCGGCGCTTTGTTCAAATGACGTTGAGCAAAGCGCGAATTGATGGGCTTACTGGTTAATTTGTATGGTTCTGAACACCGCGTTCCCGCCACGATAAAATCGGATTGCTACTGGTGTATTGGTAGGAAGCTCGCCAATCAATGAGTCATATTCATCGAGGTCATCAATTCGGCTATAACCTAGCTGAACAATAATATCATCAACTTTCAATCCGGCAACATCTGCCGGCGAGTCAGCTAAAACCTCAGAGACAACGATGCCACCGCGTAACCGAAGGGAACGAAGTTGACTTTGTTCAGCTGCTACCGCAGAAATACCGAGTCTATCTGCCTCCTCATTGCGACTCGCGAGCGCATCCTCATCGCCTTCCAAAGCCCCAACCTTGACGGTGAGCTTTTTCTGTTTACCTTCTCGATAAACCACTATTTTGATCGACTTACCAGGCTCGATCAAACCAACGATATGAGGTAAATCTCCCGATCGTAAAATGGACTGACCATTGACGCTGACGATTATGTCGCCAGGAAAAATCCCACCATTGTCAGCTGCACTGCCCGGCATCACCGAGTTTATCCCCGCGCCCATAGTGCTAGGCAGACCCATGGCTTCAGCCAAGCTTTTACTAACATCACTAATACCGACGCCTAGAAAGCCACGCTTGACCTTGCCATTATCTCGCAATTGGGCAACGACATTGCTGGCTATGCTTACCGGAATCGAAAAGGATAAGCCAACTGAACCGCCTGTAGGGGAATAAATTTGTGAGTTGATACCAACCACCTGCCCGTCAAGATTAAAAAGCGGACCGCCTGAGTTACCCCGATTAATTGCCACATCTGTTTGGATAAACGGCACGTAATTCTCACCTTGCTCGGTTGGAAGACTTCGGCCAATAGCGCTAACTATGCCCGCTGTTACCGAATAATCCAGTCCAAAGGGAGATCCTATTGCGAGCACCCAAGCCCCCACTTTAGTCGAGTCCGACTCAGCAAATTTGAGACTGGGTAAGTTTTTCGCATCAATTTTGAGTAAAGCTAGATCCGAACGTCGATCTGAGCCTATGATGGTCGCTGTATACTCGCTTCTATCAGCAAACTGCACCTGAATTTCTTCGGCTTTGTCCACCACATGATGATTGGTTAAAATATAGCCATCATCAGAAATAACAAAACCAGACCCCATGGTTCGCGAAGGCCGAACCGGCCGCTGCCGTTGCTCGAGCAACTCTCTAAATATCTCCGGCATCTGCCCCTGCAGTCGCGGTTGATCATCCTTGGCAACCGGCTTACTCACCGTATTGATCTTCACAACCGCGGGCGCCACCGCTTCAACTAAGGCGGTAAAGTCAGGCAAACTTGCATAGGCATTGGGATTACAAAAAATCACTAGATAGCAAACTAAGATTACTTTTTTAAGCACCGAATACTCCATTAAAATTTCTCATAAAGTTAGTTGGAACCCTCAGAAATCCTCGGGCTTTTGTCAATATCATATAAAACAGGGTTGTTTTCAGCACTATTCTCATTCTTTTGACCGCGTAAATAAACCAACAGCCCACCGCTCATCAACCCTATAAACGCACCCATAATGCTAATCAAATCAAGCGCGGGACTCTTATTAGGAGACCCCATCAACCACGCACCCAACAAGGCGCCTGTAAGCGGTACCAAATAAACTAGGAGCGAGCCTTTGACCACAACATGATCGGGAATACCAATAGTCACTGATTGGCCCAAGCGTAGTTCATTGGCGGTGAACTTTCCCAGAAGCACCCTGACTTGAACAGAATTACCGGTCAGTTTTGATAGTACGGAATGACCGCAACCTGGCTGGGCCACACAGCTATCACAGGTGGTTTTCTGAATGGTCTCCACCATCACACTACTCGCTGCTTTATTGACGATAATTCCCGCTTCGAAAATCATTGCATCACTCTTGAAAGTTACGGTTGTTTTAATATTTTAGATGCCTGCTTGACCGACTGAGCAATTTTTTTGGCTCCATCAGCAGGAATTTCACCGACAATCGATACCGTATATTCATCGCCCTGCACTTTAATTTTTGTACTCACCGCTGCTGTCGCACCGTGGTTATAGGTAAATGGTGGAATTTTGGCGCTCATTTGCGCAGACTCTATGAATACGGTAAAAGTGGTCAGTCCATCAGAAAACCCTAAAACAGTCTGGCCGGTCAATGATTCTTTCATTGAATTGGTCAAAAAGAAACCTGAAGGCACCAAGCCAACATTCCACTCTCCTTGATTTTGCTGGCCGAACGCGTTGACGCATTGCTCGTCAAGGTTAGCCTGCGCATTGGGCATAAGCATAGTATCTAGTTCACCCCCCACTTCAATTTCAACAAATTGAAACCGCTCTAATGGTTTGCCTGAAAGACTCAATATCACTGACATCAGCATAAGATTAGATTGATTATCAATTGCCACAAAGTGTGGTAATCGAAATTTATCCTTAGGCTTTAAAATTATCGTGGTAGCTTCGCGGCCCGCAACGCGTGACTGCCCCCTTATTTCAAAAGAATATGACGCTTTTATCCGCTCGAAGCTATCTTCGTTCAGAATGGGGCGCGAGCCAGCATCTGCATCCCATGCTCTTTCCATTCCGCAGTTGCCGTTTGTTCTTCGCCATGAGATCTGGCCTGCAGGGCCATCCAGATGGGTCAATTGTTCAAAGGTCATGTCGTCACGAATGAGATGAAGCATTTTAGACGTTTTTAATCGGCCTTCCTTTTCATAGGTCACTAGCCCCAAGTAGTTCAAGGTGTTTGACGCCTCAATCATAGAATCTACCAAATCATAAGCGACTCTGTTTTGCTGGGATATGGCCGAGGTAGAAACAAAAATGGCGGTCATAATAACCGCCATTTTGAAACTATTTATGTTGGAAATGCTGGTCACGACTAATAATTATTCCTGGTCAGTTCTCGTTTTACGATCTTCCAAGCGAGCATAGGGCAACATTCCTTGGTTTCTAATGTAAGGTGCATTCGAAGCATGCTTAGCCAGTACATAGGCTAGGTAAGCACGGCCTTCCTGCTGCGAATATGCCTTTTTCTCGACACTCTCCGCACTCACCGTACGCACCTGCGTTTTCTCAGACAGGGCCCATCCAGCGGGAAATTGATTGGCTGGACCAACCACGCCTTCCACCGAGGTTTCATCTATATAGGCGAACCCAGCAGCTTCGTCGGTCAGGTTGGCCGATTGATTGAACTGTTGAACACCCAGAACTGCGACCAAAGCCACTGATGCTGCAATGGCAAAACGACCCGAAGAATTTAGAATTTTGGCCAGCGGGCTCGTCTTGAAAACCACCTCATTACCAATTGCATGAGCAATGGCCTCTGAGTAATCAATGGTAGAGGCTACATCACCTTTCATCACCGCCGATACACTATGATACCGTCGCCACTTGTCACGCATCTGCATGGCATTATGGCTATCTTCTGAGGCTAACGCCTTGAGCACTCTGCGAGTATCTAAATCACTGGCTTCTCCGTCCATTAACGCGGACAAGGATTCACCTAAATGTTCATCATACTGACCCATTTTTATGCCTCTACAGTTGACAATTCTTCATTATACCCAGTCTCTGACCGAACCTTATCAAAAAGGTTCACCAAATCTTTATTCAGTATTAACTAATTTTAGCACATGCGCATCAATTGCTTCTCGCGCTCTAAAAATACGCGATCTAATAGTACCTACGGGACACTCCATAATTTCCGAAATCCCCTCATAACTAAGCCCTTCATATTCTCTCAAGGTCACCGCTGTTCGCAAATCCTCAGGCAAGTCGGCTATTGCCTTGACAATAACGGCTTCAAGCTCATCTTTAAACAGATTATTCTCTGGAGTCCCTAAGTCTTTTAAATAGTCGCTCCCTGAGTAATATTCAGCATCAGCCACATCGATATCCGAAGACGGTGGACGTCGACTTCTTGAGACTAAATAATTTTTCGCAGTATTCACCGCAATACGATAGAGCCAGGTGTAAAACTGACTATCACCGCGAAAATTGGGTATAGCCCGATACGCCTTTATAAAAGACTCCTGAACCACATCAGCGACTTCGTCAGTATCGCGCACGAACCTACCCACGATAGAGTGCACCTTTTGTTGATACTTCAACACTAACAAGTCAAAAGCTCTTTTGTCGCCTTTTTGTACCCTGATCACCAACTGCTCATCAGAAGGCTGCGCTTTTTTTTCGACCATTCGGCAATCCGTTTTTGTCACTCTTCAGTAAATTTTATGAACCAAGCAAAATGTAACAGTCGCCAGCATCTAACTAAAGACCACTATGGGCGCGTTAAGTTCGCTTGATCCAGAATCTTATATTATCATGACCGACCCGACCTGTGTGACATAGCAATGAAGCAAACTTATCTTTATGACGTCCTTATTATCGGTAGTGGCGCTGCCGGACTAACCAGTGCACTGCAGCTAGACAAACATTTGCGGATCGCTTTGATTAGCAAGGTATCACTGCAAGGTGGCGCATCGTGGCTAGCTCAGGGCGGTATTGCCGCGGTGTTTGATGAAAATGACAGTCCCGAAGCGCATATTGCGGACACGCTAGTTGCTGGTGCTGGCCTATGCCATGAGGACTCAGTTCGCACAGTGGTGGAAAATGGCCCTGACGCAGTGCGATGGTTAATAGAGCAGGGGGTTGCCTTTACTCGAGAAAATGATCAACAAAATTATCACCTCACTCAAGAAGGTGGGCATAGTCATCGGCGAATACTTCACACCGCAGACGCCACCGGCAAAGAGGTTACTGGCACGCTGGTAGAACAAGTTATTGCCGCGGAAAATATTGATATTTTCGAACAACATTGCGCAGTCGACTTAGTCACTCAAGCCGACAAAAACTCACGAAAAATTCGCTGTACTGGCGCCTATTTATTAGACATCAAAACCTCGGTCATAGCGCTATTTCACGCTAAGAGTGTCATTCTCGCCTCAGGGGGTGCCAGCAAAGCGTATCTTTACACAAGTAATCCAGATGGGGCCAGTGGCGATGGCATTGCCATGGCATGGCGCAAAGGCTGTCGAGTGGCCAATCTAGAGTTCAATCAATTCCATCCGACCTGTTTATATCACCCCAAAGCGAAGTCGTTTCTAATTACCGAAGCCCTGCGTGGCGAAGGCGCTATATTGCGACTGCCTGATGGCAGTGCTTTTATGGGCAACTTTCATCCCGATGCGGAGCTTGCACCCAGAGACGTGGTCGCTCGAGCAATCGACCATGAAATGAAAAGACTGGGTAGTGATTGCCTGTACCTTGATATTAGCCATAAGTCAGCAGACTTTATTGTCGAACACTTTCCGACTGTTTATGAGCAATGTTTAAGTTTTGGTATCGATATAACCACTGACCCAATTCCCGTTGTGCCAGCGGCACACTACACCTGCGGTGGAATAATGGTGTCGCACGATGGACAAACCGACCTGTTAAACCTTTATGCTATCGGGGAAAACGCCTTCACTGGATTACACGGCGCGAACCGCATGGCCAGTAATTCGCTGCTTGAATGTTTGGTTTATGCCCAAAACGCGGCGCAAAAAATAAATCAAGATGTCGAACAAATTCCACAGCCAGATTTCATTCCTGAATGGGACGAATCGCGAGTTAGTCACTCTGATGAAGACGTAGTCATCTCGCATAACTGGGACGAGTTACGACGCTTTATGTGGGATTATGTTGGCATTGTTCGCACCAACAAACGACTCCAGAGAGCCCAACACCGTATTAAGTTGTTACAAAATGAAATTCAAGAATATTACAGTAACTGTAAGGTTACTCGGGATCTACTCGAGTTACGCAATCTAGCCACCGTGTCGGAGTTAATCATACGTTGCGCAATGCAACGTAAAGAAAGTCGTGGCCTGCACTTTACGCTTGATTATCCAGACCTATCGCCCATTGCTCGCGACACCATAATGGTTCCGATTAACTATGCAGGCCAGGATGTGATTATTAACCGAGATGAAACTTGACCGTTTAAAAGCGCCTAGTGACTGCGAGCAAGCAAAAGCAGTCGCAATCGATGGTGGTCCGCTGCACTAACCACATCCCGGGTAATGAATCGTTTGATAACTGACCCCTCAGNCGTTTCGAAGTAAATAATCACCAGCCCTGAAGTAACAAACTGATCTGGCTTTAAACGCAACGCCTTGCATTCTTCCGCCCCATCCAACTGCCAATAGCCAGTTTCAGGATTGAACAGTAATATCTGGTTCTGGGCATTAACCCAACGAGTAACAATGCGCACCAGCAAGACGATAACAATGGCAATGGCAATCATTTTCGACCACAACAAAATCGGCAAAACGATCAACAAGAAAATAACCGTCAGCATCAGCCCGAGGCTCGCGTAGAACTGCATTCTCGATGGCTTAAGAAGAAACCTTTGATAATTGTTTGCGACTGTCACGAATTATTTGCAATATCCTTTGCATGTTGGGATCGATTGGCTGCTCGCGCTGCATAAACCACATAAATAGTGTCTGATCTTCGCACTCCAACAGCACTTCAAAACGAAGTTGGTCATCCTCTGCCAGCGAATCATAGACATTTTCTACGAAGGGGGCGAGAATGAGATCAAGCTCTAACATACCGCGGCGACTCGCCCACACTAGACGGTTTTTATTCATAATTTATTATTCAGCAAGTAAAAGCGGTATTATAAGAGACAATTACTGATAAACCTACAGGGTCATTCAAACCTATGGACTGGCAACAACTTTTCCCGACACATTCTATTGGCATAGATAGCCAAAATAGCGCTNTAGTGACCTCTTTTGGTGAATCACCCATCGACTATTTNGCACTTGACCATAAAACCGTTNTCAGCACTAATCATCGCGGCTTTATAAAATTATGTGGGCCTGACAGCGAGAAATTTTTGCAGGGTCAGGTCACTTGTGATTTAAATAAACTGGGCAGTGACAGCTTCCTTAACGGTGCACATCTCACCCCCAAAGGGCGAATAATATTTTTGTTCAGCATCAACCGTGATAGTCAGGGTGACTTGTTGTTGGAGACCCATCCATCGGTGGTTGAGCTAGCTATAGCCAGCTTCAAAAAATATTCAGTTTTTTTCAAAACTGAGATTACCGAGGTCACTGANCAATTTATCAGTATTCTTATTTCCGGCCCAGAAGCAGCATCCATCTCGGATAGCATCAACCCACACAAAAGTCGCCCCATCGGCACTGGAACCTACTCACTCAGCCTGCACGCTGATTATGCGCAGACGTGTCTCAGCAATGTCTGTGCCGATCTAATTCCTGCAGGTCAAGGCTACAGTGACTTATTACGCATCCGCAGCGGTGCCGCAGATGTCACCGCAGAGTCCTCGGATACGTTTATTATTCAAATGATTAACCTTGATGCTCAAAACTATATCAGCTTCAAAAAAGGCTGCTATACCGGTCAGGAAATTGTGGCGCGAGCGCATTATCGCGGAACCGTAAAACGTCGCATGTACATTCTCAAACTCGCCACATCAACTCTACCGACAATAGGCGAAGGACTTATTAATAGCGAAGGAAAAGTCATTGGCACTGTTGCAGATGCGGCTCTAGCGAGTGATAAGAGCATCGAAATACTGGCCATTTTGGCCATTAAGTCTGCTGATTGCGCTCAGCTAAGATTTGCTGATAGAGACCTCATTGACCTCTCTCAAGTGCCATTACCCTATGAGATGCCTGAGTGATCATGAATGAAATTGTACTTTGGATTACTGGAAACCAAGAGTTTTTGATTGGCATTGGTTTGGTGTCGGGAGTAGTTTTCGTTGGTAGCCTAGTCTCTCTTCCCTGGTTGGTTGCCATGATTCCTAATGATTACTTTGTGTCTAAAAAACGTCAGGCGCCGNATTGGAAAAACAACTTTCCAGGAATTTGGTTATTGGCTTTTGTCGGTAAAAATATTATCGGATCTCTGTTGCTGCTCNCCGGCATAATTATGTTATTTTTACCCGGCCAGGGCCTTCTCACTATGGTGGCTGGGCTGCTGATGATGGATTATCCGGGCAAGTTNGCTCTCGAACGAAAGATTGCGCTAACGCCCTCTATTCTCTCCAAGCTTAATTGGTTAAGGAGTACCGTAAACCGACCTCCTCTCGATACCGAAAAATAGCGATCATACCTAGACCAAACCTTCCCCTGAGTGTTGAACTTTACCCCATACCACTTCAAAGCCTTCGCGCGGTCGCGTTGGAATATTGCGCGCCAGCAGCAAGCTAATCAGCGCCATAGCGGAGCCCATCAAAAACACCAACATCGGTGAAACTAACCACACCAACCCAAATAGCACAGGAATAAATACTGCGGCTATATGATTGATGGTAAAGGCAACGCCGGCGGTAGAGGCCATATCAGCGGGATCGGCAATCTTTTGGAAATAAGTTTTAATCGCAATCGCCAGGGAAAAGAACAGGTGATCTGCCACATAGAGTGCACCGGCCCAAGCAGCGCTATCAACGAAGGCGTAGGCAGTGAATACACAAAACAAACCACAGTACTCAAAGGTCAATGCTCGACGTTCGCCTATCCGCCCGACAATGACACCAATACGACTGGCAAAGGCCCAGTTAAACAAATGATTAATCAAAAATAGCGCGGCGATATCTGACACGCTATAGCCAAACTTTTCGACCATTAAAAAGCCAGCAAACACGGNGAATATCTGACGCCTAGCACCGCCCATAAAGGTGAGTGCGTAGTACAACCAATAGCGCTTTCTCAGCAAAAGGTGCTTGCGCTGAGGAATCACACTTTTAAACGTCGGAAAACCTAACCACATCACCAATGAAAGCAATAAGCAGCTGCCACCGCCGACCCAATAAATGATCTCGTAACTCAGCGAAAAGTAACGCTCGGAGAGCCATAAAAAACTGTAGACCAATAAGGATGCCACTGAACTGACTGCAATTAACTTGCCCAGTACAGCTGGGGCCTCTTCAATACTCAACCACTGAAGCGATAGAGACTGCTTCACTGTCTCGTAATAATGGAATCCCACAGACATCACAAATGTGGTCAGATAAAGGCCAGCCTCCCAGGGAAAATAGCCACTGAGTGCAACCCCAATGCCAAGAACCGCCAGTGATATGTAGGCGAATACTTGCTCCCTAATCAGCANCAGCACAAAAACCGCAGTAAACGCCAAAAATCCCGGTANCTCTCGAATACTTTGTAGTATGCCAATTTCTCTACCGGTAAAAGCTGCTCGCTCAACCACAAAATTATTCAGCAATGCCATCCATGTCGCAAAAGCCAGAGTCATTGCCACCGTCATCACAATCAATAAATTTTTTGGTGTTTGCCACGGCTTGTTTTTCACTATTAACAACTCCTTATCCAAGCTCAAATGTAATTTGCGGATGATCATCCATTATGGGTGGAAGTCGCCAATCAACCGGTTGACGACTTTTAGACTGGAGGTAACTATTAGCTAAAGAGAAATGACGGCACCCAAAAAATCCACGGTATGCAGAGAGCGGTGACGGATGTGGCGCACATAATACCTGATGGCGTGAGCCATCGATCAGCGCAGCCTTTTTCTGTGCATGACTTCCCCACAGCATGAAAACGACCGACTCACATTCGCGACTAATCAACGCAATCACCATATCTGTAAAGCTCTCCCAACCCTGCCCTGCATGGGCACCCGGATCAGAGTCTTCAACACTCAGCACCGTATTTAATAAAAATACGCCCTGCTCTGCCCATGTCTTTAAACAGCCATGATTGGCCGCTGAGATGTGTAAATCAGATTCTATCTCTGAAAAGATATTACGCAGCGACGGTGGTATCTTATTGCCTGGGGTAACCGAAAAACATAGCCCATTGGCCTGATCTAAACCATGGTAAGGGTCCTGCCCAATTATCACCACNCGCACTTTTTCTAGATCCGTATGGTTAAACGCTGAGAAAAATTGCTCACTCGGTGGATAGATAGTCTTTGCGCATTGCTCTTGCTGCTGCAGATATTGGCTTAAGGCAAGCCAGTAGGGCTTACTGAATTCGCCCTTCAATGCTTCTAGCCAGTTTGGCGACAGTTGANTTTTTGCCTGATCAGTAATGTTCATTTAATAAATACGTCTGTGAGTGCTGTCGAGCAGAAAAGTTAGCATATTAGCCAATATCAACCATTAAAAGAGAATAACCAACGCACTTAGTCACCCATTTCTTCCATTCTTCTCACTGTGAATTTAGTCTTGCGAAGATCAGCAATAATCTCATCAATATGCTCACGACCACGCGTCTCGACCACAGCATCAATTTTTGCCAGTTTGGCCGGAACATCAAAAAACAACCGCTGATGATAAATCTCAATAATATTACCACCACAACGGCCAATTGAATCAGTAATCGCTGCCAGCATACCGGGTTCATCTGAGATATCTATGCGCAATCGTGCAATACGTCCATCAATCGCCATATTGCGGTTGAGGATCGACGATAGCAACCGAGGATCAATATTGCCACCGCAAATCACCACGCCGACTTTAAGTCCCTCAAAAAGCTGCGGATGCGCATATATAGCNGCTATTCCAGCGGCTCCAGCACCTTCGGCTATAATCCGTTGTTGCTCCACTAATGCACTGACCGCCCATTCCAATTGATGCTCATTAACCAAGACTATCTCGTCCACCAATTTTTGTACCACTGGCAACGTCACCCCACCAGGCTTCTTGACGGCTATGCCCTCGGCAAGAGTTTCTCCACCACAGACAATCTCTGTTCCCAATATGGNCGCCTGCATAGACGGATAGGCCTCTGTCTGAACACCGACAATACGTATATTCGGACACATTTCTTTGGCAATAGTTGCGATTCCACCGATCAGACCACCACCACCTATCGGTACTACCAGCACATCTAAGTCTGGCTGATCAATCAGCATCTCAAGACCCACCGTACCCTGGCCTGCCATCACCTGATCATTATCATAGGGATGGATCAGCGTGAGAGCGCGTTTATTAATCAATACCTCAACCGTATTCTCACAATCATTTAAATGACGACCTTCAAGCACCACCTCGGCGCCATAAGCACGCGTGCGTGCAACTTTCGCAAAGGGCGTTTGGGCAGGCATAACAATAACCGCCGGTATGCCCATCTGGCCCGCATGATACGCGACAGCTTGCGCATGATTACCGGCGGACATCGCAATAACCCCTGTCTTTCTCTGCTCCGAAGAGAGGTCTTGCATAGCGACAAATGCACCCCTAGCTTTGAAGGACGAGGTATATTGTAAACACTCCAACTTAGCATAAATGTGGCACCCAAGGTGCTGCGACAGCAATGGCGAAATCACCATTGGCGTGCGTATGACATGGCCCTCAAGCATTGTGGCGGCATTGCGAACATCTTGTCCTGAAATACTCATGGTAATCCTTTCACAATCAATCTCTAAAATAAGGCATAGATAATGACCAATTCGCTTTATCACCGCAACCGGCATAGGTAAGAATGGCGTAAACCGATAACTAACGGGGTATTTGAGGGAATAACCGCTAGACGTCAAAACAACATTGTCACTGATATCCGATGATAAAAGACAATCTGTTGTTACAAATCTAAGTCTTTAGGATTTGTTCTAAATAATATTCATATTTAAATGAAACCTATCACCGGCATGACTATCAAATGCTATCATGCACCGCTAATGGATCCCGTCTCTACTTTAAACATTTGGCGTCTAACGTGGCCAACCATCATCAGCAATATTGTGTATATGCTGATGAGTGTCGCATTCCTCAAAATAGCCGGCACCTTTGGCNCCGATGCNGTCGCCGCCGCAACNACTGGTCAGCGTTTATACTTCGTCTTACATGCGGTAATTATGGGCCTCTGCAGTGGCACAACAGCCATGGTCGGTAAATATTGGGGCGCTAATAACCAGTCTTTAGCGGGTCGCTTTGCTGCTTTATCAGTGGTTCTGTTNTTTTTGGACGGTCTACTGCTTGCGTGGTTCGCCATCCCCTTTCGAGATCAGCTGGTAAGCTTGTTTGGTCTTACACCCGACGGCCATCGTCTAGCCACAGACTTTGTCCTCTGGACAGCTGTGTTCGCACCGGCCATGCTAACCACACTGGTTTTCAATATGGTTTTTCGTGCTACTGGTGACAGCACGACACCCCTGTGGACCGCTATTGTCGGCGTTACATTAAGCGTGGCCCTTGGCACAGCTATGACCTTCGGATGGGCAGGTTTGGAACCCCGTGGTATCTCTGGATTGGCCATTGGTGGCGGTATAGCCATGACGGTCACCATCGTTACATTTTTATTGATTTGGATATTTGGTGGCTTCCACTTTAGGCCCTCCAACCCATTTCCAGATATGGTCAGCAACGGAAAAGCACTCATCAACATCGGTGTTCCAGCCGCCTTCGAGCAAGCTTTTTTCCAAGGTGGCCTGCTTATATTTATGGTATTTTTGGCGAGCTACGGAAGCGCGCCATTTGCTGCCTACGGTATTGGCCTGTCTATTTTAGGGATTGTTATTGTGGTCGCGTTCAGTTTTTCTATTTCCAGCGCCACACTGGTTAGCCAGCACTTAGGCGCTGGTGATCTCAAAGGCGCCTATCAAGCTGGCTGGAAAACCATGCGCACTAGTCTCTACTTTATGGTTACTGGCGGTGTGCTAATGTCCTTATTTGCTGAGCAAATCGCACGCTTTATGATTGATGACCCTCAGGTCATTCACCATATGGTGCAGTTCACCTATATTCTCAGTGCCTGTCTTCCCATGATGGCCATTGAATTTAGTATGGCCGGTGCACTCCGAGGTGCAGGTGATACTCGCTATCCAATGATGGTAACGGTGTTTAGTATTTTGCTGACACGAATTATTGCTCCTTGGATATTGGTGCGAATGGGGGCCGATGTTGTCTGGCTTTATGCCACTTCGCTGGTAGATTTCTCTATTAAATCTAGTCTAAACATGCGACGCTTTCGTAAGAAAGGCTGGTTAAAAGGTCATCAACAAAAATAACCCAAGGAACTCATGCCCAATAGCTCTTTAAGTTTGCACCAAGAATCCTATAATCGCCAGATAGCCTGGTGGCTAATCATCTGTGCCGCGGTTATTTTCGGAATGATACTCCTTGGAGGCGTCACAAGACTGACCGATTCGGGATTGTCGATGGTGGACTGGAAACCTATCAGAGGTGTGATACCACCGATTACTCAGGCCGACTGGCAAGCCATGTTCTTGAAGTATCAGCAGTTCCCTGAATATCAAAAAACTAACTTTAATATGACACTCGAGCAGTTCAAACCTATATTTATGTACGAGTATTTGCACCGTATGCTGGGGCGTTTTATTGGTATTATTTTCGTCTTACCCTTTCTGTTCTTTTATTTTACCAAGCGCATAGTGCCTGGCCTGACACCAAGATTACTGGTCATGTTAGTACTGGGTGGAAGCCAAGGGGTACTTGGCTGGTATATGGTTAAGAGCGGCCTGGTTGATAACCCTCACGTGAGTCAGTACAGGCTCACTGCCCACCTCGGCATGGCGGTGTTCATCTATGGCTTTATATTCTGGACTGTGCTCGACCTAATAGCACCAGTTGCCTCGCAACCTAAGCATCTCAAACGTTTTGCCTACTCTCTCAGCGGGCTGATATTTTTAATGATTCTGTCGGGTGGTCTAGTGGCAGGGACTCGTGCTGGCATCCCCTACCCAACTTGGCCANTGATGGGCGATAGTTTTATCCCACCCGGACTATACAGCCTTCAACCCTTTTGGCTTTCAGCCTTTGAAGACATGTTAACCATCCAGTTTAACCATCGTATGTTTGCATATTTGATTGTCGGTTTGGTGTGCACATTTGCCTACCAAGCGCTCAAATCTGATCTGCAGGGGTCTTTGAAAGTGGGCATTTACTGCTTTATTGGTTTGTTGTTTTTACAGGTCAGCCTAGGCATTAGTACGCTCATTTTTTATATTCCGGTACCCATCGCTGCAGCACATCAAGTCTGTGCGGTGGCACTGCTCAGCGCATCTCTGTTTGTCAGTCATTCCTTTACTCGCCAGCCACGAGCCATTGTACCCTAGCACGATTCAAACAGAGGAATTACGCGTTAAACAGTATGCAGAGAAATAGGGTAAAAATAACTAAATCTAAGGAACTAACCATGCGTGTTACTTTTATTCTAACAGTATTCCTGTTGACAACCCCCAGTTGGGCTGACAATAACACTGACCCCTCCGGTCTATGGAATACCTTTGATGACAATGGCCATATTGAGTCTACCGTGGAGGTTCGCATCGAGGAGGGTAAGCTATATGCAAACATCCTTAGTCTGCATAACGCCCCTGAGGACAACCCTATCTGTACTGAATGCAAAGGAGATTTATTTGGCAAACCGGTTATCGGCATGCAAATTATTAACGGACTTAAACTAAAAAAAGGTATCTGGCAGAAAGGAAGTGTTTTTGACCCCAAAACAGGCGATGCTTACAAGGGCAAAGTATGGCTAGAGGATGGCACACTTTTCGTTCGTGGCCACATTGGCTTTTTGTATCAAACCAAAAGCTGGCGAAAAGTCTCCAGTGACACCAAATAGCCGTCATAATAGTGTCTTTAAAGAAACCAGATTCACCGCTTTTTAATCGCTTCCTATAATACGAAACAAATTTCAGTTGGCACCTAAAATGAACGCTCATTACTATTGCTTTTCTCTCCTATAGACCTATATTCTATGGGTTAGATAACATCAAAAAGAGTGGGCTAATGAATTTAGATTTTTCAGACGACCAAAAGCTGCTTCAATCAGAAGCGCGTAAATTTCTCGAGAAAGAACAGTCCCTCCAAAGAAGTCGCACCGTTCTTGATCAGCAACAAGCTTTAGACACTGATCTTTGGCAACAAATCGTTGCTATGGGGTGGACTGGGATTAGAATACCCGAAGAGTATGATGGCCTGGGCTTAGGCCATCTCGAACTTTGTGTGGTCGCTGAAGAACTGGGTCGATCACTCGCACCAGTGCCCTTCTCATCATCGGTATACCTTTTTACCGAAGCCATTATCAAGTTTGCTAGCGATGAAATAAAACAAGATTTACTCCCCAAACTACTATCGGGTGAATGCGTCGGCACAGTGGCCATCACTGAGCAACTATTGGCTCCCACTGAACAAAATATTAATGTGATCGTGGCTGATAATACCGTTTCGGGTACCAAGATTGCTGTGCCCGACGCCGGCATAGCCACTCATGTTATTGTCCTCTGTAAAGGCCAAAAAGGTATTGAACTTCGACTGGTTGAACTCAATGGTGACTGTAATATCAAAAAACAAGACACCATTGATGATAGTCGAGGTCATTTCTCCATCGACTTTAGTAATGCACATAGCCGGTTACTGGGTAATCAAGGAGAAGGTTGGGCGCTACTGCAAAACCTGCTGGACCAAGCGGCTGTTATGTTCAGTTTTGAGCAATTAGGCGGTGCCCAAGCGACCCTTGATATGGCAACCAGTTACGCCCAACAGCGATTTGCGTTCGGTCGCGCTATTGGCTCCTATCAAGCGATAAAACACAAGTTAGCAGACATGTATATCAAGCTAANCCTCGCCAAATCTAATAGCTACTATGGTGCCTGGGCGCTATCTACTGAATCTGCCGAGTTAGCAGTGGCCGCCGCCACCGCGAGAGTCAGTGCCACACAAGCATTTAACTATTGTTCTCAGGAAAATATCCAAACTCACGGCGGTAATGGGTTTACCTGGGAGTACGACTGCCATCTTTTCTATCGGCGCGCTAAGTTGCTGTCATTAAATGTTGGGTCCCTTGCCACTTGGAAGGAAAAACTCATAAATGGGCTAGAAAAAGCCCAACCTGCCAACGCTCAACAAGGGGCCTGATATGAATTTTAATGACACAGAACAACAAGCCCAATTCAGAGCTAAATGCAGTGCTTGGTTAACAGATAATGCCCAACTCAAAAGCCAAACCAGTAACCATAACTCTCACGGTAAATCGGGTTCATCGGACTTTCTAAACGCTGCAAGAATCTGGCAAAAAAAGAAGTTTGACGCTGGCTGGGCAATGTTGCACTGGCCCAAAATCTATGGCGGCTTAGAAGCTTCACCGCTTGAGAGAATCATTTGGGGCCAAGAAGAAGGCAAATTTAACGTCCCTCAGGGTGTCTATGAAATTGGTCTTGGCATGGCAGGTCCCGTCATGATGCAATACGCTACCGAGCATCAAAAGCAACGCTACCTGCCACCGATGGCCGCAGGCGAAGAAATCTGGTGCCAGCTATTCTCCGAGCCCTCTGCGGGATCCGATGTAGCCGGTCTGCGCAGCAAAGCGGTGCAAGATGGTGATGACTGGGTTATCAATGGTCAAAAGGTGTGGACCTCAGGGGCACAGTTTTGTGATTACGGTATTATTATAGTCAGGCATGACCCCAACCTAGATAAACACGCCGGCATGACCTTTTTCTTTGTTGATATGAAATCTCCTGGCATTGATATCAAGCCGATCAAACAGATTACCGGTGGCTCGTCATTTAACGAGGTCTACTTTAATGACGTGCGTATACCAGACAGCCAGAGACTTGGCGCTGTGGGTGATGGTTGGAGAGTCGCCATTACCACTCTCATGAACGAAAGGTTGGCTGTGGGTGACGCAAACGGTGTCGATGCCACCGAAGCCTTTGAGTGGGCTAAGGGTCAGGATGATCAAGGCCAAGCACTAATAGAAAACCGCGCGGTGCGAGAGTCCATCGCTGACTGGTACTGTAAGGCAAGCGGACTTAAAAATACAAAACTGCGCACCATGTCTGCCCTCTCCAAAGGCGACACACCAGGCCCTGAGGCTTCCATTACCAAAGTAGTCAGCGCGAACAAATTACAGGCCATTGGTCACTTCGGTATCGACTCATTGGACATGGCAGGTATGCTGAAAACCGATCTTTCGGATGTTCATGATTTCCACAATGCCTGGCTGGGATCAGCGGGTTTACGCATTGCCGGCGGTACCGATGAGATTCTTAAAAACATCATCGCCGAACGCGTTTTAGGATTACCGCAAGATCCTAGAGCAGACAAAGGGCTGGCCTTTAAAGATATTCCATCGGGGAGTTAATACACTGATCAGAGGTTAATTAAAGCATCAAGCAGTAGTCGTGAAATGGAAAGCAATGCATACGTAGGATTTTGGTTACTTTGTGGGGCCTGAATAATCGAAACGACGCCTTAACGTCTAAGCCGTAGATATTTAGTCTGACCAGAATTTAAATCGAACTTCACTCTTAAGACAGGTTTAATCGGATCTGAGATAATGACAGTGTGTATTCCTGAATCAATGTCTAAAACAACTTTCTCGAGTCGTTCATGAGCTTGCTTGTCAGCGGTAATGCTTGATGAATTAGCCCCTAAAAGATCACCGTGTGAAATAATCACAAAGTCGTTGTCTATAGTCAACTTCAATCCTACCAGTGCTTCAGACGTTATTACAATTCTCGATGAATCGAGAATAGGTAAATCATC
>JGI24540J26637_10000025_pt1 | contig 48747 bp, 47 predicted proteins | sample NorSeaMetagenome_FD_26637 | JGI IMG/M metagenome (IMG submission 26637)
CCCTATTTTGTAACTAATTCTGAAAAAATGGAGGCAGATTTAGAATCTCCATATATTTTACTGTATGATAAAAAGATATCTGCAATGAAAGACTTATTACCTGTTTTAGAGCCAGTAGCTCAAAGCGGAAAACCATTATTAGTAATTGCTGAAGATGTAGATGGAGAAGCTCTGGCTACTTTAGTTGTAAATAAATTAAGAGGTTCTTTAAANATNGCTGCTGTCAAAGCTCCNGGATTTGGTGANAGAAGAAAGGCAATGCTTGAAGATATCGCTATTTTAACNGGAGGTACAGTAATTTCTGAAGAAAGAGGGTTTACATTAGAAAACACTACAATTGAAATGTTAGGTTCTGCAGAAAGAGTAACTATAGATAAAGACAATACCACTCTTGTTAACGGATCAGGTATAAAGGAGAATATTGAAGCAAGAGTAAATCAAATTAAAGCTCAAATAGAAACTACAACATCAGACTATGATAAAGAAAAACTTCAAGAAAGACTAGCGAAATTAGCAGGTGGNGTTGCAGTACTTTATGTTGGTGCAGCTTCTGAGGTTGAAATGAAAGAAAAGAAAGATAGAGTTGATGATGCACTTCATGCTACAAGGGCTGCTGTTGAAGAAGGNATTGTAGCAGGTGGAGGTGTTGCGTTACTTAGAGCAAGAAAAGCTTTAGAAAANATTACTAGTGAAAATTTAGATGAAGCTACAGGGATTCAAATTATCACTAAAGCTATTGAATCTCCACTAAGAACAATTGTTGAAAACGCAGGAGGTGAAGGTTCAGTTGTAGTTGCTAAAGTATTAGAAGGTAAAGGTAATTTTGGATATGATGCAAAATCTGAAACTTATGTGGATCTTTTGAAACAAGGTATAATTGACCCAAAAAAAGTAACTAGAATTGCATTAGAAAATGCTGCATCAGTAGCGGGTATGATTTTAACTACTGAATGTGCTCTAGTTGACATCAAAGAAGACGCTCCACCAGCAATGCCNCCAATGGGTGGTGGTGGAATGCCAGGAATGATGTAATAAATTATAAATAACTGCCCTTTAAAGGGCAGTTCTTTTTATGTACGAAAAGGAATATAAATTTATTGAAAAATCTTTAAAAAATCTTTTACTCCAAGACGCTCTTCAACTAGTTTGCAAATACCTTCAAAGAAATATTACTGGTTACGACTGGGTAGGATTCTACTTCCATGACAATAATAATCATCTAATTCTCAAATCATACTACGGACTAAAAACAGAACATACTAAAATTCCATTCGGAAAAGGAATCTGTGGACAAACCGCTAAATCAAATAAACATATCATAGTAGATGATGTTAAAAAAGAGGATAATTATATCTCATGCAATATTAACGTTAAATCAGAGATAGTGGTTCCATTATTTGTTAACAATAAAAATATTGGACAAATCGATATTGATTCAAACACACCAAGTAGATTTACTATAGAAGATTTAGAATTTCTAAAAAATATAAATATTTTAATTTCAAATAAAATATAAATTTTTATTAAAAAATCTTCTGTTATTTTTTAAAAAAAACTACTTTTATATTACACATTTATTTCCAATAAAGTATGCTAAAATTAAAGTCGGCCCTTATTTCTGTTTTTGACAAAGACGGATTAGAACCAATCGTAAAAAAATTAAATGAACTTGGAGTAAAAATATATTCTACAGGAGGAACTGAGTTGTATTTAAGAAAAATAGGGATTCCTGTTTTTAAAGTTGAAGATGTTACAGGATATCCATCAATTCTTGGCGGTCGAGTTAAGACACTTCATCCTAAAATTTTTGGAGGTATTTTAAATAGAAACGAAAATAATGATGACATTAGAGATCTTGAAAATTTTGAGATTCCAAATATTGATTTAGTAATTGTTGATCTTTATCCTTTTGAAGAAACCGTAAAATTAAATGAAAGCGAAGAAAATATTATAGAAAAGATTGACATTGGTGGGATTTCTTTGATTAGAGCTGCAGCAAAAAATTTTAAAGATGTTATGTGTGTATCTTCTAAAGACGATTATTCAGATTTTTTACATTTACTAGATAACAATGGTGAAATCAATTTAGAATCTAGAAAGAATTTTGCAATTAGAGCTTTCAACGTCTCTTCTAATTACGATACAGCTATTTTTAATTATTTCAATCAAGATAATAATTCTCTTAAAGCCAGCTATAAAAATGGAAAAGAACTGCGCTATGGAGAAAATCCACATCAAAAAGGAACTTTTTATGGAGACTTTAATTCAATGTTTGAACAATTACACGGAAAAGAGCTTTCTTATAATAATTTACTTGACGTTGACGCAGCTGTAAATTTAATTCTAGAATTTTATAACGATATCCCAACATTTGCAATATTAAAGCATAATAATGCATGTGGATTGGCTTCAAGAAACACGCTTTTAAGCGCCTATAAGGATGCTTTAGCAGGTGATCCAGTTTCTGCTTTTGGTGGTGTTCTAATTTCTAATAAAATAATAGATTTTGATACTGCTGAAGAAATTAACAAGCTTTTTTGTGAGGTTGTTATTGCGCCTAGTTTTGAAGAATCAGCTATTAAGTTATTAAAATCTAAGAAAAATAGAATTTTACTAGTTTTAAAAACTACCGATTTAAACAATCAACAATTAAGGACCTGCTTAAACGGAGTACTTACCCAAGACAAAGACACCTTAACAGATTCGGTTGTAAATTTCAAAACATGTACAGAAAAATTGCCTAATAAATCAGAAATTAAAGATTTAGAATTTGCCTCAAAAATTTGTAAGCATACTAAATCAAATACTATCGTTTTAGCTAAGAATCTACAATTAATAAGTTCAGGAACTGGACAAACATCTAGAGTTGATGCATTAAAACAAGCTATTGAAAAATCAAATAATTTTAAATTTGANTTAAACAATTCAGTTATGGCAAGTGATGCTTTCTTTCCTTTCCCAGATTGTGTAGAAATAGCACATAAAAGCGGAATTAGTTCTGTTATACAACCTGGAGGCTCAATTAAAGATGATCTTTCAATAGAATATTGTAATAAAAATAATATTTCTATGGTTTTAACTGGAACTCGACACTTTAAACATTAATTTTTATTAACTTGTAATTTAACTTTTTAATTATGGCTTTTTTTGACTTTTGGACTGAATCCATAGCGATAGATCTAGGTACAGCGAACACTCTTATTATTCATAATGATAAAGTGGTTGTAGACAGNCCATCAATTGTAGCAATTGATAAGAGAACTGATAAAATAATTGCAGTTGGAAAAGAAGCAAGTCTTATGCAAGGTAAGACACATGAAAATATTAAAACGGTAAGACCTCTTAAAGACGGTGTTATAGCAGATTTTAATGCATCAGAACAAATGATTAGTTTATTAATCAACAGTATTCCTTCTCTTAAAAAAAGATTTTTTACTCCTGCTCTAAAAATGGTGATTTGTATTCCATCAGGAATAACTGAAGTTGAGATGAGAGCAGTCAGAGAATCAGCTGAAAGAGTAAATGGAAAAGAAGTTTATTTAATTCACGAACCAATGGCAGCAGCAATCGGAATTGGAGTTGATATTATGCAGCCAAAGGGAAATATGATAGTTGACATTGGAGGTGGTACTACTGAAATAGCTGTAATTGCATTATCGGGAATTGTATGTGATAAATCTGTAAAAGTAGCTGGTGATGTATTTACTGGAGATATTATATATTACATGAGAACACAACACAACCTATTTATAGGCGAGAGAACTGCAGAAAAAATTAAAATTACAATTGGATCAGCATCTGAAGAACTAGAAAGTCCGCCTGATGATATGTCAGTTCAAGGAAGAGACTTGTTGACTGGGAAACCTAAAGAAGCTATGATATCTTATAGAGAAATTGCCAAAGCCTTAGATAAGTCAATTATAAGAATTGAAGACTCAGTAATGGAAACACTTTCTCAAACGCCACCTGAATTAGCAGCTGATATTTACAATACAGGGATTTATCTAGCTGGTGGAGGCTCAATGTTAAGAGGACTGGATAAAAGACTTTCAAAAAAAACAGATTTACCAGTATTTATAGCAGAGGATCCGCTTAGAGCAGTAGTAAGAGGAACAGGAATAACATTAAAAAATATTGAAAGATATAAAAGTGTATTGGTGAAATAGATATTAGTTATGCAGCAAATCATTGATTTCATAATAAGAAAAAAAGATGTTGTAGTGTATTTGATTTTATTAATATTTTCATTAACCCTTGTATTCAATTCAAATTATTTTCACAAATCTAAAGTCTTAATTTTTTCTAATAGCATAGCAAATTATTCTACAGAAAATTTCAATTATTTAAANGAATATTTTGAATTAAAAAAAATCAATTCTAATCTATTAGAAGAAAATTTATTTCTTAAAAATCAATTAGAAAAGANTAATAAAAATATAAGTTTAGATTCCTTAACTAATATAAATTTCTCATATAAAAACGCAAAAGTGATTTCTAATAACTTATCATCTTTTAAAAACAGATTAGTTATTAATAAAGGGATTAAAGACGGGTTAAAAAATGAAATGGGAGTAATCAATTCTGATGGAATTATAGGGATAGTTAATTATACTTCAAAAAACTATTCTTCAATTATGTCGATTTTAAATATTGAAACAAAGATTAATGCNAAAATTAAAAAAACATCTCACTTCGGAACTTTAGAATGGGATGGATTAAGCACGAAATACTTAAAATTAAATGATATTCCTGAAACAGCAAAAATTAAAATTGGTGATTCGATAGTAACTGGGGGAATGTCATTAATATTTCCTGAAGGAATCAAAATTGGAGTTGTTTCAAAAATATCAAAACACGAAAATCAAGTGACTTCATACTCAGTTAGATCAGGAAATAATGATGCTTTTAAATATGAATCTAGAGAAAATTACTTGAATATTAAAGTCAAATTAAATACTGATATGAGTAATTTAAACAACGTATATATAATTGAAAGTTTAAATAGAGAAGAATTTCAAAAAGTAAAAAAATAATGATTAATGTCTATTTATTGATTTTTAAAAGATTCATTTTCTTAGTGCTATTACAGGGTTTGATATTTAATAATTTTAATTTTTTTGATACTTATGACCCTTATGTTTGCTTAGTCTTTATCATTACGTTCCCAGTAAAAGTTGAAAAAATTACATTTATGATAATTAGTTTTGCTTTTGGATTCGCACTTGACCTATACTCAAATTCTTTAGGAATTAATACTGCGGCTTGTTTATCTATTGCTTTTTTAAGATCATATATTTTAAATTTTGTATTTGGATCGTTTTATGATCCGCATGGAATTAAACTAATTAAAAATTATGTTTCAGAATCTACTTTTTCTCAAAAACTTTTATACATATCTTCTATTATTTTAATTCATCATTTAGTTCTTTTTTCATTAGAAACCTTCAGTTTTGAATTCATTTCATTAATAATGTTCAAGACATTAATAACATCATTAATTTCTTTAATTTTTTGTTCAACATTTATTTATATTATGATTGAAAATGAAAAATAAACTTCTTCCATTTTTAATTATTTCTTCTTCATTAATTTTTATTATTCGTCTTTTTTGGGTTCAATTAATAAATATTGATGATGTTAAACTATCTAATAAAAATTCTGTTGAGAAAGTTTATAATTATCCTGAAAGAGGATATATTTTTGATAGAAACGATAAATTATTAGTCGAAAATGAACCCTTTTATGATTTAATGATAGTTCCTTCAGAATTAAAATCAATTGATACAACTGAATTTTGTAAAATTTTAAAAATTGACAAACAACTGTTTTTAGATAAAATAAAAAAAGCAAAAAATTATTCAAGAATTAAACCCTCTGTTTTTCTGTCCCAAATTTCTAAAAAAGATTATGCTATAATTCAAGAAAAATTATGGAAATACAATGGTTTTTCAGTAATAAAAAAATCGAATAGAAATTATCGTTTAAATTCAGCTTCNAATATTTTAGGCTACATAAGTGAAGTAAATGATTATGAAATTAAAGATAATAGTTATTATGAATCAGGTGAGTTAATAGGAAGACAAGGAATTGAAAAAGCTTATGAAGAACAGTTGAGGGGGGTAAAAGGAGTTAACTATTTTCAAAAAGACAACTTCAATAGAATTACAGGAAAGTATAAAAATGGGATTTATGATACAATTTTTAAATCTGCTAAGGATATAAATTTAACAATTGACTTAGATCTTCAGGTTTATGGCGACTCACTAATGATTAATAAATTTGGAAGTATTATTGCAATTGAACCACAAAGCGGTGAAATACTGTCTCTTATAAACGCTCCAAGCTTTGATCCTAATTTACTAATTGGAAGAGACAGATCTAAAAACTATATTAAACTAAAAAACGATACAATTGGGAAACCACTTTTTGACAGNGGATTGCAGGGACAATACCCTCCAGGATCAACTTTTAAGTTAATTAATGGTCTTATAGCTTTAGAAGAAAATATTATAACATCTAAAACTAGAATCTCATGTAACGAAGGGCATTATTATTCAAAGAATAGGTTTATGAGATGTCACTGTAAGCCAGGAACTAGCAATGATTTAAACACAGCTATTTACAATTCTTGTAACACCTATTTTGCTACTATCTATAAAAATACTTTAAATAAATATTCTAATTCAAAAGATGGAATAAATAAATGGAATAATCATGTTAAAAGTTTTGGGTTAGGAAATTACTTAGGATATGATCATCCGTTGGGTAGACCAGGACTAATACCAGACTCAAAATATTATGACAAATGGTATCCAAATAACAGATGGAGAGCAGCAACAACTATTTCTAACGGAATTGGACAAGGTGAAATTTTAACAACCCCAATCCAATTGGCAAATATTACGGCAATAATTGCAAATAGAGGATGGTACAAAACACCTCACTTAGTAAAAAAAATCAGTAATGACTCAATTGATTTTAAATTCACAGAAAAAAAATATACTTCAATTAATGCAATTCATTATAAAAAAATAATAGATGGAATGTTTGATGTAATTGAAAAAGGAACTGCTCAAAATTCAAAAATAAATGGAATAGATGTTGTAGGTAAAACTGGAACTGCTGAAAATTTTATTAAAATAAAAGGCAAAAGATCTCAACTTACTGATCACTCAATATTTATTGGATTTGCTCCAAAAGAAAATCCTAAAATTGCTATTGCAGTATTTATAGAAAATGGATATTGGGGAACAAGATGGGCAGCTCCAATCGCAAGTTTAATGATGGAGAAATATTTAAAAAAAGAAGTCAAAAGAAAATATCTTGAAAATTATATTTTAAATGGAAACCTGATGCAAGAATATTTAAAACCTTACACAAAAAATAATTTTTCAATTAATGAGTGAAGTCAACATAAAGAAAATAGATTGGTTAAGCGTTTTAATTCTTGGTATACTAATAGCTCTTGGACTGGGTAATATTTTTTCATCATCACAAACTTATTTATTGGATTCAATTTTTTCTTTAAACCCTTTCACTAAGCAATTATTTTTTGTAATTATTTCTTTATTTATTTTTCTGTTTGTTCAAATTCTTCCTGTCAACTTTTTTACAAAATACTCAAGTATTCTTTATGTTATTTCAATTCTATCTTTAATTGGACTTTTTATTTTTGGCAATGAGGTTAATGGTGCGCAAGCATGGTATCAATTTAATGGATTTAGTATCCAACCAAGTGAATTTGCAAAACCAATAACTGCTCTTGCATTAGCAAAATACTTAAGTGATATTAATTCAAATCTTAAAACTATTAAAACTCAATTTTATTCATTTCTAATTATTTTAATTCCAATTACTTTAATTATTCTTCAACCAGATCCTGGAACAATTATTATTTTCTTGAGCTTTATCTTAGTTTTTTACAAAATAGGACTCCCTTCAATATACATGAATCTATTTGTTGGATTTATAATATTGTTTTTTGCGACAATTCTATTAACTCCAAAAATTATTATAACATTCCTGTTGATATCAATGTTAATTTCTTTTTTTCTTAATAAGAAAAATAAAAAATTAATTAAAAAAACATTTATTTATGGGTTTATTTTCTCTGTATTCATTTTTTCTGTTGACTTTATATTCAATAATGTTTTCGAAGAACGTCACAGAAATAGATTTAATATTGTGATGGGTATGACTCAAGATGATCGAGGAACTGGATATAACTCAAATCAATCAAGAATAGCGTTTGCCTCTGGGGGTTTGACTGGTGAAGGTTTCTTAAAAGGATCTCAAACTAGAGGTAATTTTGTCCCCGAACAACATACAGATTATATATTTTCAACTGTCGGTGAAGAATGGGGGTTTTTAGGAGCTTCTTTTATAATTCTTTTATATACTTTCTTAATGCTAAGAATTTCTAAAAGAGCAGAACTTCAAAGGAACTTGTTTAGTAAGATTTATTCTTACTCAGCTGTAACTATTATATTTACACATTTTTTTATAAATATTGGTATGGTAATAGGACTGGTTCCTACAATTGGAATCCCACTACCATTTTTAAGCTATGGAGGATCTAGTTTGATGGCTTTTATTTTGCTTTTTTCTATATATATAAAACTTGACTCACAAAGAACGAGTAAGTGGTAAATTAATCTGATTTAAAATAGTCTTCTAAATTGTTTCCTAAAAACATAAAGCTTGTAACCAACAACATTATAGCAGTACCTGGAATAATAGCAAGATAAGCTTTACCTAAAATAATATACTGATAATTATCTTTGATCATAGATCCCCAACTTGGAACAGGTGGCTGAGTTCCAATTCCTAAAAAACTTAATCCACTTTCTATTAAAATAGCTGAAGCAAAATTTGCNGCTGATATAATTAAAATAGGGCCTATTATATTTGGNAATANATGGTTGAAAAAAATNCTAATATCAGAAAATCCCAAAACTTTAGTTGCTGTAATATAATCTTTGTTTTTCTCTGNNATAACTTGTCCTCTAACTACTCTAGCAACTTCNACCCACATTGTTAAACCAACAGCTACATANACCTGCCAGAATCCTTTACCAAGCGCTAATGAAAATGCAATGACTAGTAAAAGNGTTGGAATAGACCAAAAAATATTAATTACCATCATTAATATTCTATCAACAAAACCTCCATAATATCCGCTAATTAGTCCGATAAAGACACCAATTAATAAAGAAATTAAAACTGCTATTATACCAATAGACATAGATACTCTTGTGCCTAACATAACTCTTCCGAAAACATCTCTTCCATAATTATCTGTACCAAACAAATAATACCTTTTAATCAAAAATTTAGTTATAATTTGATCCGGACTCAGGGATGAAGGAAAAGTGGTGAATGGAATGGATTTTATGGTTCCATCATTTGAAAAATCAGAATATATTATACTATTTTGTGATAATTTAAAATCAGAAATCAAAATTTCAGTATCAGGATATTTATTTCCTGTAAATAATTTACTTAAAAAAGATTGATCATTAACATCAGTATTGGGTACTGTAATAAAACTTGCTTTAAAACCAGGTGATTTGGAGTTAATTGGAAGATGCATCTGATTTGAAAATCTAGAACTATCAGGGATAAATACGTAAGAAAACAAAGAAATAAAAAGACAAAATAAAATAAAAGAAAAACTTAAAAAAACACCTATATTATTTGAATATTCTGTGTTTTTAAATAATTTCATCAACCAGCTTTTGCTAAAATATTATTATTTTCGATTTTCTTTGTCTTTAAATTTAATAAAACATTAATACTTTCATTCACGTAAATATCAGATTTCAAGCTATTGTGCCATCTTTTTCGATTTTCTTTATACTCATCTGTATCTTTAATATTTGAAGATTGATCACTCAAAAGATTGAATCTCAAATTATTACTATATTCTTTAACCTTATCAAACTTTTTTAGTTTTAATTTATTTTTCTTTTGTTCGTTTTTGAAAGTATTATAATTTAAAGAATAACTTTTATTTTCTCTTCTTTCTGAAAACCATTTAGCATTTTGGTCAATAAGATTAAATAATTCGTTTTTAGAAACTCTTAATTTAGAATCATTAATAACACTTTCAAGATTATAGTATCCATCCCATTTCCTATAAGATGCTTTGTCAATTTGATCCCACTTTAAAGGATTTTTTTCATCTGCCTCACCTATATCAATATGAGAATATGTGTTAGGTGTTACAATATCGCTTTCTACTCCCTTTAGCTGTACTGATCCTCCATTTATTCTGTAAAATTTTTCAGTTGTTATCTTTAAAGCACCTAAATCGAAATCACTATTTGATAAAAACCTATTTAAATCCAATACGTTTTGAACTGTTCCTTTTCCAAATGTATTATTACTTCCAATAACTACTGCTCTTTCGTAATCTTGAAGAGCGGCAGCCATTATTTCTGATGCAGAGGCAGACATCTGGTTTACTAAAATAACTAATGGTCCATCCCAAAGTAAAGAAGGGTCTTTGTCATATAAAACTTTTTTTCTGTTTCCAATAGATTTTACTTGAACTATCGGTCCAGTTTTTATAAACAAACCTGTCATATCTACAACTGTTTGTAATGCACCTCCACCATTATTCCTTAAATCTAAAACTAACCCTTCAATTCCTTCTTTTTTTAAATTTATAATTTCGTTTTTTACATCAGTTGCACAGTTTATCTCTTTTGAATCGTTAAAATCAACATAAAACTTAGGTAATGTTATCAAACCGAAAGTTTTATTGTCTTTGTTTATTAATGTAGATTTTGCATAGCTTTCTTCTAAAACAACTTCATCTCTTGTAATTGGAAAGGTTTTAATTTCATTGTCAGTTTTACGTCTAACAGTTAATTCAACTATAGTACCTTTTGGGCCTTTTATTAATTTTATTGCATCATCTATTCTCATTCCAATAACATTAATAGGGTCTTTTCCAGGTTCACCGACTTTAATTATTTCATCTCCGGCCTCAATTTTTTTATCTTTCCAAAGTGGACCGCCTAAAATAATTTGAACAATTTCAATTCCTCCGTCTCGCTTCTGTAATCTTGCACCAATTCCATCAAATCTTCCAGAAATGTTAACATCGAAACGATCTTTGTCTTCAGGCTTGAAATAAGTAGTATGAGGGTCATATTGAGAAACAAATGAATTTACATAATTTGAAAACCAATCTTTTCTTTGAATGTCATTCATTAGATCAAAAATATCATTGATATTATCATTAACTATTTTTAGTGATTCCTTTAAAAGTTGGGATTCTGATTTTACAACATAATTCTTATTAGATTTAATAGATTTTTCTTGATCTAAAATTTTTATATCATAAAGGTCTAGCATTGAAAATTTTAATTGTTTTCTCCATCTTTCTTTACGCTCTTTGTCGTTTTTTGAAAAGGTTAAATTTTCGAAATCAACATTTATATTTTCATCAATATCAAATTCAAATGTTGAATTAAACAAAGAAGGTAAAAACATTTCAACCTCATTTATTCTTTGAATTAATCTAGTGTGGGTTAAATTAAAAAAAGCTAAATCATAGCTAAGCCATTGATCATCAATTAGTTTTTCGAATTTTTTAAATTCTCTTAAATCTGAATTCAAAAAATATTTCTTTTGAGGATCTATCATATCTAGGTAACTATTATATACTTTTTTAGATAATTCATCATTTATATCAAGAGATTGATAGTGTCCTTTATCTAGAACATATTTGAGTAACTCTATTAGGAGCTTGTCCTTATTTGGATCGTCAAACTTTACTTCACTAAATTTCCAGCTTACGAAAAGAAGAGAAAATATTAAAAAAGATGTAATAAATATTTTTTTCATTGAGTCTATAATATAACTATGTTTATTCCAAAAATCATGCTATTAATCAATTTAGTATTAAAACTAAGTAAATTAGTGTTTATATAAAACAAAAAAACCCTTACAACGTAAAGGTTTTTTTAAAGTGCGGGTGAAGGGACTCGAACCCCCAAGCCGTTAAGCACTAGATCCTAAGTCTAGCGTGTCTACCAATTTCACCACACCCGCAAGGGAGGCAAATATAAGCAAGATTGTAATAAATATCACTATGAAATTTACTATGTTAAAAAACTAGATTTAATTACATTTACAAAAACATTAAAAGTGAAAAATTTCAAAAATTACATTGAAGAAAACAAAAATCGATTTATTAATGAATTGTTTGAATTATTAAGAATTCCATCAGTTAGTGCAAAACCTGAGCATGATCTTGATGTTAGATCAGCTGCAGAATTACTAAAAAAACATTTTATTAAACTAGATCTAGATAATTGTGAAATTTGTGAAACTGAAGGACATCCGATTGTATACGGTGAAAAAATTATCAACAAAAACCTACCTACAATACTAGTTTATGGCCACTATGATGTACAGCCAGTAGACCCTATAAATCTTTGGGATCAAGATCCTTTCAATCCTTACATAAAAAAAACAAAAATTCATCCTGAAGGAGCAATTTTCGCAAGAGGAGCATGTGATGATAAAGGACAAATGTTTATGCACCTTAAAGCACTTGAAGTCATGTTAGAAAATGGTGAGTTGCCTTGTAATGTAAAATTTATGATAGAGGGAGAAGAAGAAGTTGGAAGTGATAATCTTGAATTATTTGTCAAAGAGAATAAAGAAAAACTTTCCAATGATATTATATTAGTTTCTGATACCGGAATGATTAGTAAAACCATCCCTTCGATAACAACAGGATTAAGAGGATTATCTTACATGGAAATTGAATTAACTGGTCCAAATAGAGATTTACACTCTGGACATTATGGTGGAACTGTAGCTAATCCAATAAACGTTTTATCCAAAATGATTAATTCTCTTCACGATTCAAACAACAAAATTACTATTCCTGGTTTTTATGACAACGTAATTGAAGTTTCAGAAAACGAAAGAAAAGAAATGAATTTAACTCCTTTTAATATTGATGAATTTAAAGACTCAATAGGACTTAACAAAGAACATGGTGAAGTTGGCTTTTCAACAATAGAGAGACAATCTATAAGACCAGCATTAGATGTTAATGGTATATGGGGAGGATACACTGAAGAAGGTGCTAAAACTGTTTTACCAAGTAAGGCTTTTGCAAAAATTTCTATGAGATTAGTTCCTGGTCAAAATTGGAAAAGAATAAATGAACTTTTTACAAAACATATAAAGGACATTACGCCTGAAACAGTGAATATTAATATAACAGAACATCACGGTGGACAACCATATGTTGCTCCTACTGATACAATTGGTTTTGAAGCAGCAAGTAGAGCCTATGAAGATGTATTTAATAAAAAACCAATTGCTACAAGAGATGGAGGAAGCATTCCAATTATAGCTCTTTTTGAACAAGAATTGGAAAGTAAAACTATTTTGATGGGATTTGGATTAGATAGTGATGCAATTCATTCGCCAAACGAACACTATGGAGTTTCAAATTTTTTACAAGGAATCGAAACGATTTCTAAATTCTATCACCATTTCACAAATTTATCTAATGATTAATTAGAAATAATTCAGATGCTATTCCATCCGCAATAAATTTACCTTTTATTGTTGTAGTAAAAACATCGCCCTTAATTATCACAAGTGATGAATCTACATATTTTATCACTTTTTTTTCAAAATAATTCCTGTAGGACGATCCAAAATTATTCTCTAAATATGTAAGTGAAATACCCCAATATGTTCTTAAACCAGTCATAACATACTCATTATATTGATCAATTATAGAAAGTTTTTCCTTCCCAGAAAACATTTTATTATTTGTTATATCCTTGACATATAATGCATTATTAGAAACATTCCAGCTTCTAAAAGTACCATCAAAACTATGAGCTGATGGTCCAATTCCAACATATTTTTTTCTCAACCAGTATGCCGAGTTATTTTTTGAGAAATACCCTTTTTTTGCAAAACTTGATAATTCATAATTTATATATTCGTGTGTTGACATTTTTTCACACATAAATTCATGTTGTTCAAATACCAAATCTTCATCCAATGGCTTAATAATATTTTTTTTTACTAATGATTCAAGGGCCGTTTTAGGTTCTATAGTTAAAGCATATGCAGACATATGATTTAAGTCCAAACTCGTTACATAATTTAAATTTGATTNCCATGTTTTTAAATTACTATTTGGCATGCCAAAGATTAAATCAATAGAAATATTCTCATAATATTTTAAAGCACTATCAATACAATTTTTTGCTTCCTTGGAATTATGTGACCTATTCATAAGTTTAAGTTCTTTGTCATTAAATGACTGAACTCCTATACTTAATCTATTTATAAAACTATTTGATAATTCTTTAAGTTTAACCTTTGATAAATCATCAGGGTTTGCCTCCAGAGTTATTTCAGGATTTGAAGATATTTTAAATTTTGAAAAAATCGAATTGATTATTTTATTTATTTCAATTGTATCAAAAAAAGACGGGGTTCCTCCTCCAAAATAAATTGTTTCAATTAAATCATTATATCCCTTAGATTTAATTTCAATTTCTTTTATCATTGAACTAATTACATTTTCCTTGTTTTTTAAAGANGTTGAAAAATGATAATTACAATAATGACAGGCCTGTTTACAAAAAGGTACATGAATATATATTCCGGACACAAAAATTATTTTTATTAAAATTTTATAGATTAATTGTACAAACTATTTTTTAATTCTTTTTTCATTTTGCTTAACAAAAGCACCCCAACCTGAATAATTTTTTTCAGAGCTTAACTTATTATTTTGATTATAAAAGTGGCATACAGCTGCAGCTAAGCCGTCTGTTGAGTCTAAATTTTTTGGTAATGTTTTGATGTGGAGTAAACTTTGAAGCATCTTAGCAACTTGTTCTTTAGATGCATTTCCGCTTCCAGTAATAGACATCTTAATTTTTTTAGGAGAATATTCTGTGATTGGGATTTCTTTAGATAAACCTGCAGCCATTGCAACTCCTTGTGCTCTTCCCAACTTAAGCATAGATTGTACGTTTTTACCAAAAAAAGGAGCTTCAATTGAAATCTCATCTGGATGATACTTTTCAATTAGATCAATAGTTCTTTCGAAAATATGTTTTAGCCTTAAATAATGGTCATCGTACTTATTTAAAACTAGCTCGTTTAATAATAATAAGTTCATTTTATTACCAACAACTTTAATCAATCCAAAACCCATAATTGTTGTCCCTGGATCAATACCTAAAATTATTTGTTCCTTATGAATGTTCAATTTTTAAATTAATTTGATTTTAATATTAAAGGTAATTTAAATTTAATGCTAACTGGAATACCAAAATTTGTTTTAGTAGCTGGATATAAAGAAGGTATGTTTTTTAGTGAATTCCTTATAATTAACTCAATGTCAGGTATTTCAATTAATACACCTTTTAAATTATCAATATTTAATAATGAAATCTTACCCTGGTCATCAATTAATAATGAAAGTAAAACGGTATCATTGAGCTTTTTAGAAACCAAATTACCTCCTAAATCAATATTAGAATAAATCAGACTAGTAATTTTAGAATTAAAACAATTTTTTCTTGCAGTTTCAGTATCATATTCATCACAATCTTCAATCGAAGGATACTCATCATTGTTTGTCCACTTTACCTCAGGGGTTATAAAAGTAGAATTTTTTGGATTGTAACTACATCCTATAATTAAAATCAATAAAAATAAAACTTGTTTTAATTTCATGTTTGATTTATTTATTCTAAAATTAAGTATAATTTTAAATAAACAATCTATTATAAAAAAATATGGATATTTTTCTGTTGATATTAGGATTAATTCTTTGCTTAACTGGATTAATTGGAAGTTTCACTCCAATAATACCAGGTCCTTTATCTAGTTGGTTAGGTTTATTGGTAATTCACTTTACTTCATTAATTCCTTTCAGTAATAATCTATTAATTATAACATTTCTAATTTCTTTTACTGTTTTTGTATTAGATATTTTTATACCTATAATAGGATTAAAAAAACTAGGAGGTTCTAAGAACGGGTTAATCGGAGCAAGTATAGGTTTGTTTATAGGTCTTTTTATAGGAGGGCCATTTGGTCTAATTTTAGGTGCATTTTTAGGTGCGTTTACCGGGGAGTTTATTGAAAAAACAAACTTCAAAAAGGCATTGAAACCTGCTCTAGGAACATTTATTGGCCTTGCAATTGGTACAGGATTAAAATTTATTATCTCAACTGTTTTCCTGGGCATATACTTTTACAAAGTATATGCAGAGATTTTAGTTTAATAATAAACAGATCTATTATCCTTTATCTCTGTATTGTTTTTTAGCGATTCATAAACACCTCCAAAAACAGATGATCTATTTAAATTAAGTAGTTGGTTTTTATATGATATAATAAAGTTTGGATCAATTGAATCGTCTTTAGAATTTATCTCCTTTCTTTGGACTACTTTTAATTTATAAACACCATTTTCTCCAATAATAAAATTTGAAGTTTCATTTAATGGGGTTCCAAACGAAGTTCCAATAACAAGAGGTTCAAGTCCTGCCCCACTGATAGTAGCATTTTTTTGATTCAGTGCCAATGCTTTTTTAACTTCAACACCATTAATTTTAGCAATCTCATCAATGCTTAAAGAATTATCATTTTGATTAATAATCAAATCTGCTTTCTTTGATTTTAAGACCATAGGAAGAACTTTATAAGAAACATCTTGAACATTTGAAACACCTTCTTCGGTCATTCCGATAACTTGAGCAATTAAATAACCTCCCTTAGGTAAATCAAATCTTTTAAAATCAGAAATATTAGTTGACTCATTAAACAACCATTGAACAATTCTTCTTTGATCTTTTAAACCAGGAAAATCATTATCTAATATTTGAATACCATTAACTTTCTTGACAGTATAGTTTTCATTTTCAGCTAAAGCATTTATGTCACCTTCTTTTGATAAATTCATTTCTAGTTTTGTAGCAGAATTAAAAACTTGATCACTTGTTTCGTCAGAGGGAACATTTTTTTCAGTAATTGAAGCCAGTAAAACTAAATCGTCTTTTGCAACCACTTTTATTACATGAAAACCAAAGTCAGTTTCAACAACACCTGTTGAACCTACTCTTTTGGAGAAAATAAAATTGTTAAATGGCTTAACCATATTACCGTCTTGAACAAACCCCAAATCACCACCTCTAGATTTAGAAGGACCATCTGAAAATTCAAAAGCTAATTCCGTAAAGCTTTCAGGTGATTTTCTTATTTTTCTTAAAATACTATTAGCTTCTTTTTTTGCATCTTTTTCAGATCTTGTAACATTTGGATTAGCATTTTGAGCTCCTTTGTATGCAATTAGTATATGACTAGACCTGACAGATCCACCAATTTTTTTATCTAGCATCCTAGATATTTTAAAATAATCTCCATCAAGATATGGACCATAAGTTTGATTATTGTTTAAATTAAACAACAAGTTTGCATGATCAGCCGGAAGAGATCCTTTAGTTAAATAAATAGAATCAAAACTTGTTTCAGAGTATTCGTTTATAAATTCTTTAATATTCTTAGCTGTAGTCAAGCTTGGGGTAATTTCGTCTAATTTTGAAACATTATTAAACACTTTAGATTCCTTTAGAAATTTACTTAATCTATTTTTAATTGCATTCTCATCGTCTAATGATGGTTTTTCTTCAAAAACAACATACTCAATATCTCGAGAGGATTCAACTTTAAATTGGTCCTTATTATTGTCAATATACTTTTTTAAATCAGATTTAGAATACGGAACTAAAGAGTCATCAACAGATGAGTATGGGATTTGAACATATTCTATATCTACATTGCTATTTTGCAAAGTATATTCGAATTTACCATCACTTTGAGTATAATTAACACCAGAAGTAATTAAATTAAAATAAATTTGTTCGTTAGATTGAGATTCGAAAATTTTCTCTTGATTTTTCCAGTTTTCGTAAGCTTCTGGATTAGTTGTCTTTAACTCTATAATTAATGCTTTAAACTTGTCTATATCAAAAATTCCAGCTTCATTCAAAAATTGCTGATCAGAATTAAATGTAGGATTATTTTTTAAAATATTTTGCAAATGATCTTTTCCAGATTGTATTCCAGTAATTTCAAATTGTTGATTCAAAATTTCTGATCTTAATCTTTGGTTCCAGACATTATTTACAGCAACCATGCCTTTTTGATTATAGTTTCTTTCTAAGAAATCAACTTGACCTCTAAAATCTTCAATTAAAATATCTTCACCATTAATAATACCAACGGGTTGTTGGGCTTGGTAACCTTTACCATCGAAAACACCAGAAATTACAAATGCAAAAAGTGCTAAACCTATAACTATAATTAAAAAAATAGATTTAGATCGAATTTGTCCTAGAATAGCCATAATATTTTTTTTTGTAGCAAACGAAAATACAATTTCCTCGGGAATAAAAAAAAGTTAAACTCTTATAAATTAATCTTCTATAACTAATTCAATTAATTCAATTTTGGAACTTGATACATCTATGATTTTAAACTTTAGATTATTATGAAAAATCTCATCTCCTTTATCTGGAATTTTTTCATTTAAACTTATAATAAATCCGCCTAAAGTTTCATATTGCTCATTAATTGGNAGATTTAATTTGAATTTTTCATTTAAATAATCAATTTCTAATCTCGCAGAAAATTTATAATGAGAATCATTTATCTTTTTTTCNAAAAACTTTGGAGAATCATGTTCATCTTCAATTTCACCAACTAATTCTTCAATAATATCTTCAATAGTAATAATTCCTGAAGTTCCCCCATATTCATCAACTACAACAGCAATACTCTTTCTCTTTTTAGTTAGAAGGGTTAGTAAATCATTAATAAACATTGATTCAGGAACAAATTCAATTGAAATAATTATAGATTTAAAATTTTTATAATCATTAAACATATGTTGAACACTTATGTAACCAACAATGTTGTCAATATTTTCCTGATGAATTAGTATTTTAGAAAGGCCTGTTTTAATGAAAATTTCTTTAAGCCTAGATGGATTAACATACCTGTCTAACGAAACAATTTCAGCTCTTGGAATCATAATTTCTCGAGCCCTAACCTTAGAAAACTCTAAAGCATTTTGAAATATTTGAATTTCAGGATCTAAATGTTGTTCATTATCGTTTCCTATCTCTTGATTTATATAATCACCTAATTCATCTTTACTAAAAACTAATCTTAATTCATCTTTCTTAGTTTTAAAATATTTTTTTAAAACACTATCTGAAATCCAAGTAAAAACAAATGTTAGTGGTGAGAATAAATAATAAAAAATAAAAGCTGGAAAAGAAAATAATTTAAAAAGTCTATTTGCATAAATTTGAAAAAAAACTTTAGGTAAAAATTCTGCAGTTATTAAAATAACAAGAGTAGAAATTAATGTTTGATAAAAGATATATTTAAAATCAATTGAAGATTCATTAATAAGTTCAGGAAACAAAATATTTATAATTAGCCTTCCTGAGTATATTCCATAAATAACTAAAGCTATATTATTACCAAGCAACATTGTTGCTATAAACTTTGAGGAGTTTTTTGTAATTTTTTTTATAAAAAATGAAACTAAACCTTTTTGTTTTTTTTCAATTTCTAAAAAAATTTTATTTAAAGAAACAAAAGCTATTTCCATTCCTGAAAAAAAACCTGAAAAAATTATTGAAATAAGAATAACTAGAACTTGATTATCCATTAAATCTATTTATGCCTGTTTTTAAATTTAATTCTGAAATGTCTTCTAAACAGAAACATCCCAAAAGAAAACAGAGCCATTATTAAAAAAATATTGCTTTTAGCATCAGGATTATTTCCGAAAAAGTATTCTAAAAACGATATAATAGATATTATTAAATAAATAAATTCTGAAAATTTTCTATAATTAGTCATGCTTTAATTATTTGTCATCAACTAAAACTTTGCCATCAAGTTTTCCTGTATTAAATATAGTAAACGATCTATTAGCATCTAATCTGGTAGCTACAATATCATAATCAACATTTATAAATGTAAATTTTTCTTCCGTAAATAACCATTCTTGTTCAGGATCCCAGTACAATTGACTAGTTTTAAGTTCAGAACCATCATGATTATTAATAATTACGTTTCCTTTCATATCAACAATATTAGTTTTGTTATACATTATTGCATATTGTGACGTAACTATTGTTTCATTATTTTCATTATCAAAAAAAGAAATTTTAATACCATTGGGGAATTCAGAATATGGAAAAATTTTATTTGAATAATCTTTATTTAAACTAGAATAAAGAATCGCTTTTACTTTTGCAGAATCAGTATATATTAATTTTAAATTTTCTGTAACACCAACTGGTAGAATGTTTTTATTATTTATATTTTGAATTTCTTGGAAATTATCTTCACACGAAAAAAGGAAAAATAATACTAAAAATCTTAAAAAACTCATCAGTTTAGTGAAGGTACAGTAACTGATTTTCCTATCCAACATTTGAAGGAAATAGTTTTACCACTCATAGCTTCACTAAAAATATCTGTTTTTGAAGGAGCTCTTCCCTTGTAACTTAAAGCTGTTTTATTTGCTAGTTTTCTTATAGAAGCATCAACAGAAGCAGCTTTTTTCGCTTGTTTTAAAGCCAACCAATAAATAGATCTTTTTTCAAATTGTGTTTTTCCGCAATTATTTGCACTACTGGCGTATAAGTTAGCTATAAGTAAATAAGCTCTGCCCATTGAAGGTTGAAATCCTAGCGCTTTATTGGCATATGTTCTAGATTTTGAAAATTGACCAGACTTCTTAAACTTAAGTGCAATTTTGTAAAGAGTTTTTGCTTTTTTTAAATTATTAGATTCTAACTCAATAGATTCATTGTAATATTGAATTGCTAAATTAGTTTCCCCTTTTTTGTCATTTAATAAACCTAAATAATAAGCTGAGTTAGCTGAAGGATTTAGCGCATGTAACGCTTCTACTAATTCTACAAATAACGGATCATCAGAGCAATCTTTACTATCCATTCTACTTGCTGCTCTATTAAGCCATACTGAATCTGATTTAAATTTATCAAAGTTTTTTCTATATAATGGGATTAAGTTTTCACAAGTAGACTCTTTGGCAATTATAGTATTCAGATTATTTAAATAAGTATTACATGCTACCATATTAACTTCATAAACTCTTTTATTTTTTGTTTCTCTAATAGAAAGTGGATCTCCATTATTTTCTTTTTCTAAAAGTTTATCTAACTTTAATGTATAGGCACTCATCTCAAACTCAAACTTTTCAGTTAATTCTTCATATTTTTCAAATACTTTCTCTAAGGTTACATCTTCAATTCCAGTCTTGTATAATCTAAAATAAATTTTAAAATAATTATACAATCCTTTAGGAGATTTGAAACTTTTTGAATCTTTAGTAAATGCTTGATCGTATATTTCAAATATCTCAGAGTCCTCAGCTAATTTGTAATCAATCAAAGTTTGAGCTTTTATTGCTAATATCTTACCGACCTCACTNACTCCTCTTTTAGATTTCGGAAAATAAGTTAACCACTCGTCATATAAATCCACTAAATCTTCTTGAAACTCATCTTTAGNGTTACCTTCAGAATTTTTAATAAAAGACTTTAACATTCTTTCACCAAGTACATATACTGCAGAATTTATATCTGGACATTCACTCTTTAAGTCCAACCATGGTTGGTATGCTTCTTTATAATTTTTAACTTTTGCATACTCAGCGAAAATTGAAAGATTTGAAAAACATTCTTCATTTGATTGAGATAATACAGTAATTGAAAACAAAAATGTTAAGGTACAAGTGATGATGTTTTTCATAATAATCAATTCTATATTTTTTTAGAAATCAAAAACGATGCCTAATTTATTAATTGTATTTGTTTTTCACAAACCAAAGATCACTTAATGACATTCCTAGTCTAACACTAAAGAAATTTTCTTGTATTAATCCAGCGTTAGTAGTTCCTCTTTTTCCAACTTCAAAACCTAAATTAACATTAGAAAACCCTTGAAAAGGAATTCCAAATCCAAAGTTTAAACCAACCTCTTTTATTGCTTGATCCTCTATGTAAAGACCTGTATTTTCTATTCTTAAACCGCCCCTGTAAACGAGTCTACTAAAAAAACTAGTAAAGGAGTCAAATTTCGGAATATAAAACCCTCCAATAGAAAATTTAGATCCTTTTTTAAAATCAACGTTTTTTAGATTAAACAACTTATTGTTTAATCCTCCTCCGTCAACTAATTTATACTCTGCTCCAACAAACCATTTAGTATCAACTCCTAACCCTAATCCAAAAGTTTGAGATTTTGGGACTGTAATTTCAGTTTTATCTAAACTCATTGCACCTAAATCAATTACTTCTTCATCACCACCATATTGATTAGTAAGGGAGTATGTTGATAATGTTTGGGTGTTAGTAGAGCCTAAATTATATTTTTGACTTGTAATATAAGTAGCGTGTAATATTAAATTTTCTGATATTTTTTCTCTGAACAATAAAGAATATACATAATTCACTCCACTCAATGAGGAATTACTTTCAAGTCTTGTGGCTAACTCAATATCCTCTAAAAATCGAGTTGTAATATGGTTTAAATTTCCAAATTCATAATTCGTTGTTAATCCTAAACTTATTTTATCAAAAAGCCTAAATCCAAAAGTTAAAAAAGCAGTATTAACACCTCCCTCTCCTCTGTATCTGTCTATAACATTTGGAGTTACTGTCTCATCATTACTTTCTAAAAGATAACCTACAGATGTTTGTGGAACTACACCAAAAGCAAAAGCAAAGTGCTTTGTTGGAATTCCAACAGCTAAATAATTAACATTAGAACTGTTTGAATTCTCATTAGCATTTTCAGATTTAAATGTTAAATTATCATATGTTATTCCAAGAGAGTAATTAACTCTTTTAAGTTCAGATAAAGACGCAGGATTTGTTAAACTTAAATGTATACTGTCTGAATAAACACTTAATCCTCCCATAGATCTGTTGTCAATCGAACCTTTAAAAGTACTTGTACCTACTCCATAAAAAGAATAAGGTGACGAAGTTCCTGATTGTGAAAAATTATAAAAAGAAACTATAGAAAATAAAACAGTAAATAAAAATTTTTTCATTTTTTGGTATTAACCTCTATAAGATTATTTAAACCTTTAAGCAGGAAATTTTGATCAGCAAAGATGGTATTTTTTATCTTCTTGAGCAAAAAATTAGAATCACCACCTGTTAAAATTATCTTAATGTTTTTAAACCTATCATTGTATTTGTTAATAACACCTTCTATTTCAAAAACAACTCCATTAATAACACCTGAACTAATTGAACTTAAAGTGTCATTTCCAATCAACTTATGATCAAAATCAATGTTGGATAAAGGTAAATTGGCAGTTTCTTTATTTAAAGATTTAAATCTCATTTTAATTCCAGGGGATATACTACCACCCAAATACTCATTTTTATTGTTTTTAAAATCATATGTAATACAGGTTCCTGCATCAATAATCAATACATTTTCATTTGAAAAATCAAGTGACGCAGCGCTGACAAGTGCTACTCTATCACTACCTAATGAGGTTTTAGTTTTATACAAATTAGTAAATAGCAAATTTGTAGTTTGGTTAATAGAAATTAAATTAGAATTACTTTTTAAGAAATTTATAATATTTTCATCCAAATTCGAAACATTTGAAATAATCGAATTTTTAATACTGTTTCTTTTAAAGATATTTGAGATATCGTTAAACTTATAATTAGTAAAAATAAATTTCTCTACTAATATTTTTTTTTCAAAAAGAGCAACTTTTAAAGAAGAATTGCCTAAATCTATTACTATATTCAAATTATTTCTATTTAAGTTCAAAAATAAAGAAGATTTATTAAATGATTTTTTGCTTCTCTAATAAAAGAATATATATTTGCTCTTGCAAAAAAAAAGCAATGGTACCTTAGCTCAGTTGGTAGAGCAAAGGACTGAAAATCCTTGTGTCCCTGGTTCGATTCCTGGAGGTACCACAAAAGTCTCTATTTATAGAGGCTTTTTGCTTTTGTACTAATCTCAAGTAATTAAATTACCGTCTTTATCCCACTCAGCTACTTCGTTTCTTTTTGTTTGATCTACACACTTATCCAGCCATTCTTTATCATAAGATAATCCATACTGATCCAAAACGTCCTGAGGAACGCCATCCCAAACATTTGGAGTATTTCCTTTGTATCCAAGTTCTTCAATTCCAACTTTAGAGGTATAATAGCCTGTCATTGTTAAATTTCTAAATAAAGAAAACCATTTAACATCTTTACTTTGCTCTGAACTTGATAAATCAGGATCTGGATAAGCCATTTGATCTAATATTGATTTTTGCTGAATCATATCACAATCAATAAATATTTTTTTAAACTTTATATTAGATTGTTGATTTAAGGCAGTCAAGCCTTCTTTTAAAGGAGTCTCATAGCTAGGAATATCCTTTGCCATGAATTCAATTAACTCTGGCACTTCAGCGTCATTAATAGATCCAAACTCGTTTGGAGGAAGTATCAAATTACTAATTTCAGAAATTAGTTTCATTTGATTATTAGTAAAACACTTTTTTGAGAAAAGTAATTTATCATACTCTTTTTCTTTTGGAGTTCTTCCATAGCTAAACTTTTTTAAAGAATCTGCTACTGTTTCACTATCAACTCCTGAAACACAACCTTCTAACAAAACACCTAATCCTATAGAACCAAATGCTAATGATTTCAAACTATCTCTTCTGTTCATACATTAAAAATTTTGTTTTTTAAATTGATCTACAATATAATCCGATGTTCTCCATGCTAAAGCCATAATTGTCCAAGTTGGATTTTTATCTGCTTGAGAAACAAATGGACCTGCGTCAACTACAAATACATTTGAAACATCATGCAATTGTTCGAATTCATTAACAACAGATGTTTTTGGGTCGCTTCCCATTCTAGTTGTTCCAACCTCGTGAATAATCTCACCAGGTTTTGTAAGTCCATAATTTTTATTAATTCCAGGCTTATCTCCTAGAGCAATACCGCCCATATTATGAATAATTTCTTCAAAAGTATCCTGCATATGCTTTGCTTGATTAACTTCATGATTAGACCATTTATAATTAAACCTTAAAACGGGAACTCCAAATTCGTCAACTTTATCTGGATCAATTTCACAATAATTACTTTTCATGGCAATCGATTCCCCTCTTCCATCCATTCCAACAACGGTACCATAATATTTCCTCATATCAGTCCTTAACATATCACCATAACCTCCGACTTTTATTCCAAAAAACTTGTTTAAATCGTTAACATTAAATCCTGAACCATAAGATGGAGATCCCATACCACCCCAAACTTCAATGTGATATCCTCTTGGGAAATTCAAATTTTTATTATCTAACCACCAGGGTGAATAAACATGCATTCCTCCAACACCATCCTCATTATAAATTTTTCTATCAACTAGTTCAGGTAGAAAAGCCATTCTACCCCCACCTGTTGAATCATGTAAATACTTACCAACAACATCACTGCTATTTCCTAAACCATTAGGATGTTGTTTACTTTTAGAATTCAATAATATTCGAGCACTACTACAAGCAGAAGCAGCTAAAACAACTACTTTAGCTTTTAATTTATACTCTGTTCTATCTTCTTTATTTATAAACGATACTCCTGTAGCTTTACCCTCCTCATTAGTTGTAACTGTTCTTACCATTGAATTGACATATAAATCAATTTGTCCTCCATTATCTTGAGCTGGAAAAATTAAACATGAACCAGCTGAAAAATCTGCATATACTGAACAACTTCTAGCGCACTGTCTACAATAAAAACACACACCTCTTTCATTATTTATTCTTTTAGTTAAAACAGATAGACGGGAGGGCATTACTTTTACACTACTTTTTCTAGCTCCTTTAATATAAAATAACTCATGTAGTCTAGGTTTTGGTGGTGGAAGAAAAAAACCATCAGGATCATTATATAAATTTTCTTTACTTCCAAAAACTCCAATTAATTTATCTACTTTATCATAATAAGGCTTAATATCATCATAACCAATAGGCCAATCATCGCCTAATCCATCAATTGATTTCTTTTTAAAATCTTCTGGACCAAATCTCAATGAAATCCTTCCCCAATGATTTGTTCTTCCTCCTAACATTCTAGACCTAAACCATCTAAATTCTGATTCACCTTTTTGTGTATATGGCTCTCCTTCAATATCCCATCCACCATATGCTTGATCAAAATCACCAAAGGGTCTAGTTGTACCTGCTCCTCTTCTTGGCGAATCGTAAGCCCACTTCATTTGTGTCATTTGATCCGGATTTGCTGGATCATAAAAAGGACCCGCCTCAACAATAGCTATTTTTAGTCCGGCTTCTGATAAAATTTTACTAGCCATTCCTCCTCCAGCACCTGAACCAACGATTATAACATCGTATTCTTTTAAGTTTTCTTTAATTTGCATTATTATTTGTTAGAGTTCTAAGATTTTTATATTTCTAAATGATATTACACCTGGATGATCTTGAATACTTATTTTTCCTGTTTTAAATTTACCAAAGTCACAATTTTGCCAAGGTTCTTGATCACAATTATTAAACTTTGTAGGTTCAACCATTGCATCCCATTTCTTTCCACTTAATGGAAACTTTACAATTTCTGTGCCATTATGAACAACGATTCCAATATTTTTGTTGTGGTCAATTGTAATATCATAAGTATTCCATTCTCCAGCAGGATTTGTAACCCACTCAGATGGAGCAATCATTCCGTACAATGCACCAGCCTGAGTTAAAGGGCCATCGGGCATTTCAGGATCTAAAATTTGAATCTCAGGACCAGTAACAAAAGGATACTCGTATTTCATATCTTCTTTAACCCCCCAAAAAAAGCCACTATTAGACATAGAACTCACGTTCCATTCAAGATGAATTTTAAAACTTGTATATTCCTTATCACTAACTAAACTTTTATCTCCCTTTCCAGATGCATTAGCAGATGTGAATGTTAAAACACCGTCTTTTATATCCCAGCCTGTTTTTTTACCATCATCTTGAAAATAATGCCAACCATCCATTGTGTTTTGTTGAATTAAAGACACCCATTCACCCTCAATTCCAGGATCATTAATGTGTGTCATAGGAANAGAGTCTATCGACTTTTTATTTTGATTGCTATTATTGCAGGAAAAAATCAAAATTGATGTAAATAATATTAGTATTTTTTTCATAACTTTTATTGTTTTAAATTTTATAAGTTCCAACCTTTTCTTCTTATTCTTCCAACAAATTGGTTAGCAGACTCGAAATTAGTTATTCTGGTGTTTTCGCCATCCCAAAGCAATTTCTTTCTTCCTACATATTTATTGCCTTTTTTCAACATGTAACTTCTTAATGCTAAATTCCCCATTAATACAGTCTCAGTAAATGGACCGGCATACTCAATTGGTGAAGTAAGTTTTTTATAATCGTCACTACCATATCCTCCCTTACAAGCATTAATCCATTCCATATGATGAATATGATCAAGACCTTCTTTTTGAATTAAATCTGTATTAAAATGTAATGTTTCTTCACCCTTTCTATATAGCTTAGGATTTAAACCATATACTCCACATGAAATCACTCCTTTGTCCCCAATTATAATAACTCCATTTCCATTTCCTTCTTCTCCTAGATAATCTTCTGCAGGAATTATTTCTGGTCTAGGGGGAATTATTCCTCCGTCCATCCATATCAATTCAACATTAGAATCGGTTTTANTAGTCTTGTCAAAGTGTAAAGTAATTAAAGAAGCTGCAGGCGGGCCTTCAGGATAATAATTAGCACTCCACATTTTTTCATAAATATTTGCAACACTACATTCAACATCTTTTGGATATCCCAATTCCAGAACNTTATAAGGAGCATCTAAAACATGGCAACCCATATCGCCTAATGCTCCAGTGCCATAATCCCACCATCCTCTCCAATTAAATGGATGAAATTCTGGTCTATANTCTCTGTATTGGGCTGGACCTAACCACAAATCCCAATTTAAATTATCTGGTTTAGAAATTGATGGTTTTGGCATTTCAAATCCCTGAGGCCAAACAGGTCTATTAGTCCATGAGTAAACTTTACTGATTTTACCAATTAATTTATTATCAACCCATTCTTTTAATTTATTAACTCCTAAACTTGAACCTCCTTGGTTACCCATTTGTGTAACTACTTTGTTTCGTTTCGCAGTTTTAGTTAAAATTCTAGCTTCTTCAATATTATGTGTTAAAGGCTTTTGAATATAGGCATGTAATCCTCTATTCATAGCATTATTTCCAATAATACCATGTGTGTGATCAGGCGTACTAATAGTTACGGCGTCTAAATCTTTTTCTTTATCTAANAGCTCTCTAAAATCAAGATAAAAATTTGCATTCGGATATTTTTTTCTAGATTTTAATACTCCATGAGATCCATCAGGATGGACGTCGCAAAGAGCAATAACTCTTTCTTTACTGGCCCATTTATTTCTAATATCTCCACCTTTTCCACCAGAACCAATTGCAGCAATTAATAATTGATCACTTGGTGAAACATAACCATTTCCTCCCAAAACATTTCTAGGAACTATTAAAATACCTGATCCAATAACTGATGATTTTTTTATAAAGTTTCTTCTAGAGTTTTTTTTCATTAAATTGATGACTTGAAATTATATTTACTATAAGCTTGAATTTATGAAGAAATTTTTTATTTGTTTGACAATTGGTTTAATTTTTTCAAAACAATTAGCCCAATCGACAGAATTGAAAGACAAAAAGGTCTTAATTGTATGGGGAGGCTGGGAAGGACATAATCCAGAAGTCTTTTCAAATATTGTTGAAAATTGGTTAATTAAAAATTCGGCCAAAGTAGAAGTTAAGAATAGTTTAGATATTTATTCAAATTTAGANTTTCTTATGGATTTTGATTTAATAATACAATCAGTAACACAGGGCGAAATAACACCAGAACAAGAAGAAAATCTAATTCAAGCGGTAAGAAATGGCGTTGGATTTGCTGGAGCTCACGGCGGACTTATTGATTCTTTCAGATCTAATACTGCTTATCAGTTTATGACTGGAGGACAATGGGTAGAACACCCCGGAGGAAAGGTAAATTTTAAAGTAAAAATTATTGAAGATGAATTTACTAAGGGTATAGAGGATTTTGAAATATTTAGTGAACAATATTATATTCACTTTGATCCAAATATTGAGATTCTTGCTACAACAAAATTTGATGGAATAAATTATCCATGGATCAAGGACGTTGAAATGCCTGTTGTTTGGAAAAAAAAATANGGAAAAGGAAAAATATTTTATATATCACTAGGACACGATCCTAACGAATTCAAAAAACATCNAGGAGCATGGGAACTGCTTACAAGAGGATTTATTTGGGCCAGCTCAAACTAAAAAGAGTTTAGGTTTACTAACTCTTGTTTTTTTAATAATCTCCATTTTCCTCTAGGTAAATCTTTTTTTGAAAGTCCTGCAATTATCACTCTGTCAATGGATATAACTTTATGATTATATTTTTCAAATAAATTCACAATACTAGACATTCTACTAGCTCTAACTTCCAATCCTAATTCATTTTTTAGCCCACCATTTACATAATTGATAGAAATTATTTCAATATTATTACTATCTGAGGAATTTTTTATAGAATTTAAGTCCTCGTTAGAGATGATATCTCTAAGTTTAATTTCAAATAACTGTTTGAAAGACCCAAACTTTTTAGAAATACTATTATTAAAATCATTGTCGTTTGAAATTAAAACTAATCCAGAAAATTGCTTAACAGTGATTTGTGTTGGAGTTAAGTTTACAGCGTTAAGTGAAGACAATAGATTTAAAACATTTTTTTTGCCCGAAATATTGAAATCAAAATCTAAGGGTTTATTTAATAGTAAATACTGAAAATCGTAAGGGAAAATTATTTTCCCATCAACTTTAACTTCATCGTCTAAGGATACTTTTGAACCTAACTTGATTACTATTTCATTATTCACAGAAACTCTTCCATTAATGATGTAATCATCAGCTTCACGTCTAGTGCATAATCCAGAGTTAGAAACATATTTGTTTAATCTTACACGTTTGATTTCCATATGCTTTTATATATCATGCAATATTATACTAAATAAACCCAAAACGATTAAAAGTTTTAATGAATTGTGTAAATATTGATAATTAGCTTTTGAATAACTGTTCCAAATATAATAGTTAAATAAAGCAAAGAAGATGTAATTGAAAAAATAAAAATACTTCATGTAAGATAATTCGTAAGAAACTAATATCAGATAAGTAACGATCAAAACTAAAAAAGAACAAAACGAAATGTAGGCTTTAGAAACTTTCTCTCCATACTTGACAGGTATTGTGAAGTAATTTAACGTAAAATCTCCAACAAAATTTTCTAGGTCTTTAACAACCTCTCTAATTAAAACTATTAAAAATAAAAATAAAGCGTGTGAGAAAATTTCAATAGAATAGCTTTTGTAGTAAAGAATAATAGCGAAAAAAGGAGTAATTGCTAGAATTACAGAAAATAGATTTCCTATAAAAGGATATTTACTAATTTTTATTGAATAAATAATTATTCCAATAATATAAATACTAAAAAAAACCAATGCTTTTAAAGAAACTAAAAAAGCAAGAATTAAGGTTATTATNTTCAAGAAAATATAAACCAAAAGCTTAGTTCTCCCNGAAATTTCCTTTTCTAAAGTAGTTTTGAGTGGTCTATTAATTAAATCTTTTTCAGAATCAAAAACGTTATTAATAATATACCCAGCTGAAATTGAGAAAGCAGATGAAAAAATAATTAACCATATATTAACATCATAAACAACACCTAGAATACTGTTGTTTTCAGAGAAGCATATAAATTGAAGAAATAAATTGAGCTGTAATAATAAAAAGAATATTATATCCTCTAACAACTGAAAACAAACTTAAAATCTTAAATAAAAAACTTTTATTTATTGAAAGAAAAGACATTACAAATTATAAACCAATTCAAGTTTGTAATTAGAAAGAGACCTTTTTGCTTTTTCAAAATCCTTTGAAAAACCTAATATATATCCGCCGCCACCTGAACCACATAATTTTAAAAAATAATCATCAGATTCTATTCCTTTAGCCCAAAGATCATGAAAATCTTTTGGTATCATTGGCTTAAAGTTTTCTAAAACTACCTTAGATAAAATTTTCATATTCGAAAATAATGAATTAAAATTTCCTTTTAAAAAATCCTCAACACAATCATCAGTAGTTTTAATAAAATTTTCTTTAATAATTTTATTATAATTTTTGTTTTTCATTGATTTAAAAAATAACTCAACCATTGGAGCGGTTTCACTCGACGTGCCACTGTCTAACAGAAATACAGCACCCTTTCCATTCGAGGATTGTGAAGGAATTCCTGTTGTTTCAATTTCATTTTGTGAATGAATTAAAATTGGTAAACTTAAATAACTATTTAAAGGATCTAAACCAGACGATTTTCCATGAAAAAAAGATTCCATTTTTGAAAAAACGTTTTTGAGATTTAAAATTTTAGGCTTTGTTAAATTTTCTAAGACAGTAATTTTATTTAAAGCATATCTATCGTAAAGCGCTGCAACAAGAGCACCGCTACTTCCAACTCCATAACCTTGAGGAATAGAGCTGTCGAAGAACATACCGTTTTTTAAATCATTCTCGAATTTAATAAAATCAAATTCTACAATAGAACTGTCAATGTTTTTTAAATAATTTTTAAAATTTATTAGATTTCTATTTGATTCTTTAACAATTTCATTTTTAAAATCTCCCAGCTTTAAGCCACCCTTGAAAAAATTATAAGGGATTGAGAGACCCTTGGAATTTTTAATTATTCCATATTCTCCAAACAATAAAATTTTAGAATAAAATAAAGGAGCTTTCATATTGTAAAATTATAACTTATTTGGTCCATTACCTACATGATCATTTATAAACTCGCCGTTTTGACAAAATTTAGATAGATTATTAAATATAAATTCTTGAATTTCATTGAAGTTTTTCTTAGGATATAATAAATGAATATTTGCTCCGGCATCAAGAGTAAAACAAACTTTAGAGTTAGTGTTTTTTCTGTAATTCCAGATTTCGTTAATTATGTTTAAAGTGTTTGGTTTAATTAAAATATAATAAGGGCTAGAAGTCATCATCATAGCATGTAAAGTCAATGCTTCTAATTCTACAATATGAGTAAAGGCTTCGAAATCTCCTGAAATCAAAGCATTCTTTAATAGTTTTAAATTTTGGTTGACCTGAACAAGCCTGTCATTAGAAAAGGAATGGTTAATCATTAAGTCATGTCCAACTGTACTAGAAATATGTTTCTTTCCTTTATCCACTAACAGAATCGTATCTTGAATATTTTTAAAATTACCATGTAATTTTTCTTCATATTTAACAGCAAAAAAATTAGAACTGTGTTTAAAAAAATCACTTTCTCCCCATATTGCTAAAGGACCTAAAACACTTCTGGAAGCACTACCTGATCCAAGTCTTGACAAGAAAGATGCTTTATTAAAAAAATACTCAGAACTAATCGTTGGNTTTATTTTTTTTTCTATATCCATTATACACAGNGAAAGAGCGCTGTAGGNCGAAGCAGAAGAGGCTATCCCACTACTGTGTGGAAAAGAATTTTTGGTATCAATCGTTAATTTTAAATCGATTAAATAAGGACAATAAAAAACAATTCTTTTGAAAAAAATATTTAATTTTTCTTCAAATGAAATCTCTCTTTTGCCTTCAAATAGTAATTCGAAATTACATTGATTATTAGGCTTTATTAATGGCTCATATTTAATACTACATTCTGTATAACAGTTAGACAAAGTAAAACTTAAAGATGCGTTTAAAGGAATTTGAATTTCTTTTTTTCCCCAGTATTTTATTAGTGCAATATTACTTGGCGATTTCCAACTTGATTGACCGCTAACATTCTGAACATTTGTTAAATTAAATTTAAATAAACTATTCATTAGTTAATTGTCTTTATAATTGAATTATCAGTTTTTTTTATTGAACCATCAAAACCTTGAACTCCGGAAACCGTTGTATATTTAAGAATATTTTTTTTATTTGGGCTAATAATTTTCAATGCAGATTGACACATTATTGTGGCCTCATGAAAACCNCATAAAATTAATTTTAATTTACCTGGATANGAATTGATATCACCAATTGCAAAAACTCCAGGAATATTAGTTTGATAATCCAAACTGTTGTTGACAATTATTGAATTTTTATTTAATTCTAATCCCCAATTCGATATACTTCCTAATTTTGGAATTAAACCAAATAAAGGAATAAAATAATCTGTATCGATAGTTTTTTCAATATCTAAATGTTTAACAACAATGCTTTCTAGGTTTTTTTCTCCATTTAGTTTAATTACCTCGCTTGGTGTAATCACGTTAATAGCTAATTTATTTTTTAATTTTTGAACCTTTTCAACTGAATCTACAGCACCTCTAAATTCATTTCTTCTATGTATCAGAGTAACTTTTTGTGCAATTTTTGATAATTCTATAGTCCAATCTAAAGCAGAATCTCCACCACCAGAAATAACAATATTTTTATTAGCAAATATTGCAGGGTTTTTAACCATGTATTCAACTCCCTTACCCTCAAAACTAGATATATTTTGAATAGGTGGTTTTCTAGGCTCAAAACTACCTAACCCNCCTGCTATCGCAACAACTTTTGATCTATGGACTTTTCCTGTATTTGTAATTACATCAAACGAACCATCATCACTTTTTATTAATTTTTCAGCCGTTTCTCCTAAAGTATATCCAGGGCTAAAAGGTTTAATTTGTTCTAATAGATTATTAACTAAATCTCCAGCTAAAACCTCTGGCATTCCTGGAATATCATAAATAGGTTTTTTCGGGTACAGTTCAGCGCATTGGCCTCCTGGCTGAGCTAAAGCGTCAATAATATGACATTTCAAACCCAGTAATCCAGCTTCAAATACGGTAAATAGTCCGACTGGACCAGCTCCAATTATTAAAATATCCGTTTCTATTCTATTCATTAATCAATATTAATAACCTCTTCAACCTGAGGAGCAAATTTTTTAATAGTCATTTCAACACCGTTTTTAAGAGTCATTTGATTAACAGAGCAACTCACACAATTTCCTAATAACTTAACTTTGACTACATTATTTATAATAGAAATTAATTCAATATTTCCGCCGTCAGATTCTAAAAATGGTCTAATTTCATTTAAACCTTGTTCTACTTTTTCTTTTAATAAATCTTGTTTCATATGATTTTATTTTTTACTTAAACAGCCCGACATTGTTGTGATTTTAACAATCTCGGTTTCTGGCAGTTCTTTATTACGAATTAATAATTGTGATAACATGTTTTTTGAGATTCTATTAAATATATCCTCAGAAATAGTATTTTCTTGCATCGCAGCAGGTCTGCCAATATCACTAGCTTCTCTTACGCTTTGAATAATAGGAATTTCACCTAAAAAAGGAATTTCTAAATCTGACGATAAATTTTTAGCACCCTCTTTTCCAAATAAGTAATACTTGTTATTTGGAAGTTCCTCAGGTGTAAAATAGGCCATATTTTCAATTATACCCAAAACAGGAACATTGATATTTTCTTTTTTAAACATAGACACTCCCTTACGAGCATCATTTAATGCTATTTTTTGAGGAGTACTAATAACTACTGATCCTGAAATCGGTAAAGATTGCATTATACTTAAATGAATATCTCCTGTTCCAGGTGGAAGGTCTACTAAAAGAAAATCTAAAACTCCCCAATCCGCATCAAAAATCATTTGATTTAATGCTTTTGAAGCCATTGGACCACGCCATATTACAGCCTGATCAATTTTAGTAAAAAACCCAATAGATAATATTTTTACACCATAGCTTTCGACAGGTTTCATTTTTGATTTTCCATTTACGTCTACAGCTAATGGTTTTTGACCTGAAACATCAAACATTTCTGGAATTGAAGGACCATAAATATCTGCATCTAATACCCCTACGTTAAATCCCATTTTGGATAAAGAAACTGCTAAATTAGCTGTCACTGTAGACTTTCCTACACCACCTTTTCCTGATGAAATAGCAATTATATTAGAAATGTTTTCAATTTTTCTAGATGAATTAAAAATGGTATTTTCTTTTTCAGAAATAACTACAAAATTAATTTTAACATCAATATTAGAATCAATATTATTTTTTAGGGAATCTATAATTTTTCTTTTTATAGTATTCTTGGCTTGAAGAGTTGGTTTTAATATTTTTAAATCAATTACAATTTCATTATCAAAAACAACAATGTTTTTAACAGATCCGTCGCTAATAATATCCACTTTATTGTTTTCAAAGTGGATATTACCTAGTATCTCAGAAATTTTGTTTTTTGTTAACATTTATATTTAAAACCGTTCTAAATTACAAATATACTATTCTAGTTAAGAATTATTCTAATTCTTTAATGGGATCCCAAAAAAATAATTCAAAATCTTTAATTTGATCGTTTTCAATAATCAACCCTTCATTTTCTAACAGTTGTCTCATAAGGTTTATTCCGAAAAAATGCTTTTTTCCTGTCAATAATCCTATTCTGTTAACAACTCTATGAGCGGGAATGTCTTTATTTATGTGAGAAGCGTTCATTGCCCAGCCAACAACTCTTGCNCTTTTAGAAGAGCCCAGAAATTTTGCAATAGCTCCATAAGTACTAACCTTTCCAAAAGGAATCTTTTTAACTACAGAATATACATTTTCAAAAAAATCTACTTTTTCTTTATTGCTCATTAAAATTGAAACTTAAATAAGATATTTTTTTATCATCTTTTAAATAAATACTTTCATAATAAGTTTGAATATTAACAACTTCATCTGGAGCATTTCTGTTTTTATAAATATCGTGATTAGAATTCAATGGCTTAATACACATACCCTCCAGCAGACCCAAAGTATATCCGTGAAGAAACTCGCTATCTGTCTTTAGATGCACTATTCCGTCTGGCTTGAGAACATTATTATAAAGCTTGAGAAAATCTGGATTAGTTAATCTATGCTTTTGTCTTTGAAATTTTATTTGAGGGTCTGGAAAGGTTAACCAAATCTCATCAATTTCATTTGTTTGAAATACATGATTTAAAAGTTCAATTTGGGTTCTAAGAAAATATACATTAGTTAGTTTTGATTCAACTGCAGTTTTAGCTCCTCTCCAAAATCTAGCACCTTTAATATCNATACCGATAAAATTTTTATCAGGATTTAATTTAGCTAAATTAACCGTGTATTCACCCTTTCCGCACCCAAGTTCAACAATAATAGGATTTGTATTTTTAAAAGCTGAGTTTTTCCAATTTCCGTAAAAACTAAATTTATTTGAAATTAAATCTTCTCTTGATGGTTGAATAACATTTTGAAAATTTTCATTTTCAATAAATCTTTTAAGTTTGTTTTTACTTCCCAAATCTTTAATGTATTGAAAAGTAAATTTACTTATAATTAATTAGATTTTTCTAGAGAAAAAGAAAATTCAGATCCTACTCCAAAATCACTCTCAACGTAAATTTTTTCATTATGAGCATCAATAATATGCTTAACTATAGCTAGTCCTAAACCTGAGCCACCTGTTCTTCTATTTCCTGAATTTTCAACTCTGTAAAACCTTTCAAACAACCTTTNAAAATGTTCGTTTTTTATTCCATAACCATTATCAGTAATCCTAACAATTAACTTATTATCAATAATATCATCAATTGATATTTCTGTTGTACCATTTTCTTTACCATACTTAACAGAGTTTTCTATTAAATTAGTCAAAACCTGATGTATCTTTTCTTGATCGGCAAATACATTGATTTTTTTTGTTTTATTATCTAAAACTAAACTTATATTCTTTTTTGAGGCTTGAATTTCTAGCATTTCAAAAACATTATTAATAATTGAAATAATGTTAAATTTTGTTTGGTCTATTTTTAAATCATCAAATTCTAGCTTTGTAATTAAGTCTAAATCTTTTACAATAAATATTAATCTTTCAATAGCCTTTTCAGCAATTTTTAAATATTTTAAATTAACATTTTCATCTTTTAGTGCACCATCAATTAAGGTTAATAAATAACTTTGAGAAGTAAACAATGGGGTCTTTAACTCATGCGCAAGGTTTCCAATAAAATTTCTTCTAAAATTTTCTTGCTCTTTCATTGACTTTATTTCAGTCTGACTTTCAGAAGAGTAATTTTTTAGTTGTTCTACTAAATCTTCCATATTTGTAGAAATTAATTTTTCTTCACTAATTTCTTTTTCAGGAATTAATAATTCTAATATGTTTTTTATTTTTTTTGATATAAAATATTTGATATACAAAATTATTAAAGTAAAAGAAATCAAAAGTAAAATAGAAAATAGAAAAATAGTTTTTTCAAAACTCATNCTATTTTCAAAATTAAAATGGAAAAGTAAATAAACTGTAGCTGTAATTACTAAGCTTANTAAAGACGAGAATAAAAAAGATTTAAATTTTATTTTATTAAATAATGACATAATCTATTGAACAAACTTGTATCCCACACCCTTTACGGTTTTAAAATACAAATCTCCAATTTTTTCTCTTAATTTTCTAATATGTACATCAATAGTTCTATCTCCTACTATAANNTCAGAGCCCCAAACCTTACTCATGATTTGATCTCTAGTAAAAACATTGCCTGGTTTAGATGCTAAAAGAAAAAATAATTCGAACTCTTTTTTGGGAAGATTTATTTCAATATTTTCCTTAATAATCACAAACTTATTTCTATCAATTGTAATCTCATTGAGTTTTATAATATGTTCAACTTTAGAGTTAGAATAAATTCTTTTAATTATTGAAGCAATTTTTTTTAATAAAATTTTTGGTTTTACAGGTTTTGATATATAATCATCAGCTCCTGCATCAAATGCAGATAACTGAGTATAATCCTCATTTCTAGCACTCAAAAAAATAATTCTTGTATTTATTAGAGATGGAATTTCCTTTAAAAGTGAACAAGCTTCAATACCATCCATTTCTGGCATCATTACATCTAGTAAAATCAACTCAGGAATGAATAGCTTAGCTTTTTTTAGACATTCCTTNCCGTTTGATGCGCTCTTAACCTCATATCCTGCTAAAGATAAATTATATCTTAAAATTTCTACAATATCCGGATCATCATCTACAACTAAAATTTTAGGAATTTTTGGCATTTTTTTAATTTTACTCAAAATTAGATCTTAATCGTTTAAACTTGCATTTGTTAACAATTACTTAATATTAATGTAATTGTATTTTGATTTAATTAAATTTGAAATAAAAATTGATCAAATTAAATTTCAATTGTGCTAATAATTTTAATCATCAAGCGATTGAAATTTTCAAACATCAATATACTAATAATAGTGTCTACTCTAAATACTGTAATTTAATTAATGTTGATGCTAAATCGATAAAAAAAATAGAAGATATTCCATTTCTACCAATTCAGTTTTTTAAAAATAACATAGTTTCATCANATAAAGAACATACTCATTTGTTTAAAAGTAGTGGTACTGGGGGGGAGAGAAGTATCCATTATGTAAAAGATATTAATATTTACATTAAGAGCTTTACTGATTGTTTTGAAAAAAATTTTGGTTCTATAAACAATACTGTTTTCTTAGGGCTTCTTCCCTCATATTTAGAACAAGGCAATTCTTCTTTAATTTTCATGGTCGATTATTTTATAAAAAAATCAAATCGAAAAGAAAGTGGTTTTTATTTGGATGATTATAAAAAATTACATGATTTAATTTTAAAGCTTGAAAAGACAGAAAAAAAAATAATCTTAATCGGAGTAAGTTATGCTTTACTAGATTTTATTGAAAAATTACCTTTAAAAACTAAAAATCTAACGATAATTGAAACTGGCGGAATGAAAGGAAGAAGAAAAGAAATTACAAGAGAAGAACTTCATTATAAATTACAAAAAGGGTTTAATTCAAAAAATATTCGATCAGAATACGGAATGACAGAGCTTTTATCTCAAGCTTATTCAAAAAGAAATGGAGTTTTCAGAACTCCTTCTTGGCTAAAAGTGTTTGTAAGAGATACTAACAATCCCTTCTCAGTTAAGTCAAAAGGGAGAGGAGCCTTAAATTTTATTGATTTAGCTAATATCAACTCTTGCTCATTTATAGCTAGTGATGATTTAGGTGAGATTTATCAAGATTCTTCCTTTAAGGTATTAGGACGATTAAGTGATTCTGAAATTAGGGGATGTAATTTGATGTTTAATTAAATGAAATCAAATAATAATTTTTCTTTCCTTTTTGAGCTAAAATATATTTGTCGCAAATTAAATTTTCTTTTGAAATAATATATGAAGAATCTACTTTCTCTTTATTGATTGAAATTGAGTTTTGTTTCAAAGATCTGATAATTTCAGATTTTGAAGACAAAAACTCCGCCTTAAAAAGAAAATCTTGAACAAGAGGTCTTTCGTTAATTTGATCAAATGAAATAGTAATACTTGGAACTCCTTCAAAAATATCTAAAAATGTTTTTTCATCAAGATTACTCAAATCTTCAGAGGTAGATTTTCCGAATAAAATATTTGATGCTATTATTGAATTCTCTAAATCTTCTTCAGAATGAACTAGTTTTGTCAGAAATTCTGCTATGGTTTTTTGAAGAAACCTTAAATGAGGTGCTTCATCGTGAGTATTTATGAAATTATCAATTTCTTCCTTGCTATAAAAAGTAAAAATTTTAATATATTTTTTTGCATCAAGATCAGATATATTAAGCCAATATTGATAAAATTTATATGGAGATGTTTTATCTCTATCCAACCAAACATTACCATCTTCTGTTTTACCAAACTTAGTTCCGTCTGCTTTAGTAATTAAAGGGCAAGTTAGAGCATATGCTTTTTTTCCAGTCTTTTTTCTTATTAACTCAACTCCACTTGTTATGTTTCCCCATTGGTCACTTCCTCCCATTTGAATTGAACAGTTGTTTTTTGAAAACAAATGATAAAAATCATAAGCCTGAATTAATTGATAAGAAAATTCTGTAAAAGACATCCCTACTGTTGAGTCTTTACTTAGTCTTTTTTTTACGGATTCTTTAGCAATCATATAATTTACAGTTATATACTTACCAGTATCTCTAATGAAATCAATTAAATTAATATTTTTAAACCAATCGTTATTATTACATAAAACAGCTGAATTAATACTATCAGAACCAAAATCTAAAAATTTAGATAATTGATTGTGTATTCCTTTAATATTATTATCTAAATCTTCTTGACTTAATAAATTTCTTTCATTAGATTTTCCAGATGGGTCTCCAATCATTCCTGTTGCTCCACCAACTAATACAATAGGCTTATGTCCATATTTTTGAAAATGCATTAAAATTAAAATTTGAACTAAACTTCCAATATGTAGAGAATCAGCAGTTGGATCAAAACCAATATATCCACTACAAGGTTTTTCTGNTAGCTTATCCTCAAAACCAGGTATAAAATCTTGAAGCATTCCTCTCCATTCTAATTCTTTAATAAAGTTTTTTGACACAATTTAAATTTTAACAAATATATATCTCTTGACTCTAAGAAAAAAGTAAACCAAAAAATAGTATTTTTACATTATGATATTAGTAACTGGAGGAACAGGACTTGTAGGCTGTCATTTACTTTATTCTCTTGTAAAAGAAAATAAAAAAGTTAGAGCTTTACACAGAAAAAATAGTAATACAGATAGTGTGAGAAAAGTTTTTTCTTATTATTCAAAGGATTCTCAAAATTTATTTGACAAAATTGAATGGACAGAAGGAGATATTAGTGACGTATCTAGCCTTGAAATAGCCTTTAAAGATATTACTGAAATTTATCATTGTGCAGCCTTTATTTCGTTTAGCAGTCAAGATTTAAATGCAATGAAGAAAATCAATGTTGAAGGAACTGCAAACATGGTTAATTGTGCAATTGATAAAAAAATTAATAAATTTTGTTATGTAAGTACAATTGCCGCTGTTGGTGAAAGAAATAATTTGCCAATTGACGAAGAATGTGAATGGAAAGAAAACAACAACCCTTATTCTAAAACAAAATTTGATGCGGAATTAGAAGTTTGGAGAGGGATATCAGAGGGTTTAAATGCGGTTATAGTTAATCCTGGGGTCATAGTTGGAAGTGGGTTTTGGAAAAGAGGAAGTGGGGCTTTTATTACTCAAATAAGTAGAGGAATGAATTACTATCCCTCTGGAAAAACTGGCTTTATTTGTGTTAAGGATGTTGTAAAAATCATGAAGGATTTAATGAACAAAAATATTTTTTCTGAAAGATTTATTCTTGTTGCTGAAAATTGGACTCAAAAAGATTTTATTTTTTCCGCATGTAATCATTTGGATTTAAAATCCCCCTCTAAAAAGGCAAGTAAAAGCTTAATGAAAGTTGGACTTGTTTTAGATGCTTTAAGAAGTTTTTTTCTAAACAAAAGGAGAAGGTTAAGTAGTGCAATTATTAAATCTAGTCACACTAAAAATGAATACTCGAACAAGAAAATAGTTTCTGCTCTTGATTACAAATTTATAAATGTTGAAAATTCAATTGAAGAAACTTGTAAGAACTTTAAGATCATTTAACTATTGATAAAGAATCCTTAATCTTTTTAGTTTCTTTGTTTAATTCGATTTCAATAGAATCTTTAATAAATCTCATTTTTTTTTGAAGATTTGAATAAATTCTTAAATATTGTTTTGGATTTGAAGAATAATACTTGTTGCTATTAACGAATTGTAAGCTATCTATATTATGCTTTTTGTATAAAAATGTATCTTTTATATTATAATAATTTAAGTCTGAATTATTTCTATATGCCCTACTTGAATTAATGATATTAATATCTAAAAGAAAATCTACCATTTGTTGCTCTGACATTAAATTAGAAGGACCATCTTGGTTAGAGCAAGACATAATTAATATTAGTAAAATAAATAATTTTCTCATCTATTAAAGGTTAATTTTTTGCCATATAAAGTTGAATTAAATAAACCGTTTTCATATATTAATTTTCCATTAACAATAGTATGAGTTATTTGAGAATCAAATTGTAAGCCTTCAAAAGGAGACCATTTACATTTATACAATATATTATCTTTTTTAACGGTCCATGATTTATTCATGTCGATTAAAACTAAATCTGCAAAATAGCCTTTTCTTATATAGCCTCTTTTATTGATTTGAAATAGAATTGCTGGGTTATGACACATTTTAGTCACAATTTTTTCTAAAGATATTTTATTATTTAAGTGATGTTGTAACATTGAGACAAGTGCATGTTGTACTAACGGACCACCAGACGGACAATCTAAATATGGTTTAGATTTTTCTTTAAATGTATGAGGAGCATGATCTGTTGCTATTACATCAATTCTATCATTAAGTAATGAATCCCAAAGTCCATTTCTATCTTCTTTAGTTTTAATAGCTGGATTCCACTTAATAAAAGATTGTTTTTCCTTGTAATCCTCATCACTAAACCACAGGTGATGAACACAAACTTCTGATGTTATTTTTTTTTCTTTCAGAGGAATATCATTTTGAAACAATAACGATTCGTTTTTTGTAGATAAATGAAATACATGTAGTCTTGCATTAGTTTCTTTTGCAAGTTTTATTATTTTTTTGGTTGACTTTAAACAGGCTTCTTCAGATCTTATTTTAGAATGACAGTCAAAAGGAATATTAGAATTATATTTTAATTTATATTTTTCTAAATTTTGATTAATTATCTGTTCATCTTCACTGTGAACAACAATAATTAAATCGGTATTTAGAAAAATTTCTCTTAAGATTTCTTGGTCATCTACCAACATATCTCCAGTTGAAGAACCTAAAAATATTTTTAAAGCTGCCACTTCATTTTTATTTACTTTTTTTATCTCATCTAAGTTAGAATTGGTCGCGCCAAACATAAAAGAATAATTTGCATATGAGCTTTTATCAGCAATTTCAAACTTTTTATTTAATTGATCAATAGTGGTTGTTTGAGGAACAGTATTTGGCATTTCAATAAAAGAGGTAATGCCTCCAGCGACCGCAGCTTTTGATTCAGAGCGTATTGTTCCTTTATGAGTTAATCCTGGTTCTCTAAAATGAACTTGATCATCTATCAGGCCTGGGATAAGAATTTTTCCAGATGCATTAATAACTTTACAATCTTTGGGCTCAGAAATATTTTGTTGTATTTCACTAATAACATCATCTACAATTAATAAATCTGATTGAAAAATTTTTTCTTCATTTACAATAGTTGCATTTTTTATAAGGATTTTTTTCATTCTTTATTTCAATTATTTATTAAAAAAACTTTTAATTCTCATTGCAATTAAACCAAAAATTGCTTCAAAAATAATATTTCCATTCATTTTCGATTCACCGTGAACTCTGTCTTTAAATATAATTGGTATTTCTTGTATTTTAAATTCTTTCTTGAAAGCTTTGAACTTTAATTCAATTTGAAAAGCATATCCATTAAACATAATAGAATCTAAATTTATATCTTTTAAAACCTTGGCTTTATATCCAACAAACCCAGAGGTCGCATCTTTTACTGGCATTCCTGTGATAATTCTAGAATAAAATGAAGCAAAATAGGATAAAACAATTCTACTTAATGGCCAATTAACTACATTAATTCCGTTAATGTATCTTGAACCAATAACTAAATCAAAATTAGCAATACTTAGTTCATTGTAGATTCTTATCAAATCATTAGGATCATGAGAAAAGTCAGCATCCATTTCAAAAATATAATCATATCCATTATTCAAAGCCCAAATAAATCCATCTGTATAAGCTTTCCCTAATCCTTCTTTACTATGTCTAGAAAGTAAAAAAACACGTTCAGAACTACTTAAAGCAAATGTACTTACAAGACTTCCTGTATTATCTGGTGAATTATCGTCAACTACCAATATATTAAAGGTCACAGAAAGTGACAAAACTCTTTCAATTAAATTGATAATATTATCAGCTTCATTATATGTCGGTACAATTACTAGAGCTTTTGACATTTTATTTTTTACAAAAATACAGATTTAAGAAGTAAATTTAATATAGGATTAAAATATTATTAATTTTGAACAATGAATGAACTAGAAATTATAGCTTTTCCAATACAAAATTGGGTTAAAACAATTATAATTCTAGGAACAGTTCTAATTTTATTTTCAAGATTATATATCGGCGAAAGGTTTCAGTATTTATTTTCTTTTTGGAACATTCACCGTTACTTTCATTACAAATCAGGTGAAACTATATCATTATTAACACCCAACAACGTAATAATATTTTTTCTAAGAATATTGACTACTTCATTATTTATATTAATATTATTCAAAGACAAATACCAAACAGAACTAAAAGAGTTTTATTTAAAGCTTATTGTTGGATTAAGCCTTGTAATATTATTAAAATTTTTGATCGAAAAGACATTTTCAATTGTATTCGGATTCAAAAATAAATTAAGAGAAGTTAACAGATATAGAATAGGTATTAAAAATTTATTTGCAGTTCATTTATATTTCTACTTGTTAATAATAATTTTTACTGATATTTCATTTGTCAAAATTTATAATATATCCTTTGTATTATTAATCATTTACAATGTGTTTTATTTGAAATTTATTTTAAATAAATATTTAATCCGTGGGTTAAAAGCTCTAGTATATTTTATTTTGTACATTTGCACCTTCGAAATTATACCTATCATAGGTGTTCTTTACTTAGTAAAATAAAAAAGTATTTATGAAAGTTAAATCAATTTTAGTTTCACAACCTGCTCCAACTATTGAAAATTCACCTTATATAACTTTAAAGAAAAAAAGAAAAGTTAAAATAGATTTCGTTCCTTTTATACATGTAGAGGGTATGACTGCAAGAGAAGTTAGGCATCAAAAAATTGATTTATCAAAATTTTCAGCTATAATATTGACCAGTAGAAATGCAATAGATCATTTTTTTAGAGTTGCTGAAGAAATGAGATTTCCAATCCCAAATGCTTTGAAGTATTTTTGCCTTTCAGAAGCAGTTGCATTTTATCTTCAAAAATACGTTGTATACAGAAAAAGAAAAATATATGTAGGCGGTAGAACTTTTGAAGAACTATCTGAACAAATAGAAAAATATAATGAAGAAAGCTATTTAATACCAAGTGCAGATGTTTTATCACCAGCTATTCCAAAAAAACTTGATGAACTTGGAGTAAAATGGACACAAGGAACATTTTANAAAACTGTTATTAGCGATTTATCTAACTTAAAAAATGTTTATTATGACATTTTAGTATTCTTTAGTCCTTCAGGAATAGAATCCTTATTATCTAATTTTCCAGACTTCAAACAAAATGACACTAGAATTGCGGTATTTGGCAAAACGACCGTAAAAGCTGCTGAAAAAGCAGGATTAAGAATTGATGTTTTTGCTCCAACTCCGAAAGTTCCATCTATGTCTAAAGCNTTGGATATTTACATAGAAGAAGCTAATAAGAAGTAACTAAACTTTGACTTTACTTTTAAAATTTTTAACAAACTCATCAAAATCTGATTGAGATTTGATATTTTTATATTTATCATCTTTAAATAAAGAAAGATAAATTTCAATTTGCTTAGGATTTAAATAACCCTTCACAGGACTTATGTAATTCATCTGAGCATCAAAAAAAAGAGTTGACGGATAGGCATTGATTCCAAGAAATCTTGTGAATTCGTGAGAAGAATTTCTCTTTTGAGACCTGCTGATGTCATAATTTGGATTAGTGAACGTTTTATCCATAAATTTTACCGTGGCATCACCTTCGGCATTAAACTTAACAGCGTAATAATTTTTATTTATATAACTGACAATTTCTGGATTACTAAAGGTGTTTTTATCCATTAACTTACACGGACCGCACCAGTTAGTGTATACATCTATAATAACATTTTTTGGTTCAGTTTTCTGAAACTCGACAACCTCTTCTAAACTAATCCAGTTTATTTCTTGAGACTGAACTTTAAAAAAGAATAAAATAAAAAATGTGATTAAATAAAACTTATTTAACATTAAATTACTATCATTCTGCATTATGTACTAATCTTTTAAGTGGCTTAATAATTAATATTACTAATACTCCAAAAATTGTGCAAAAAATTGTAATTCCTGTGAAAGTCCAAAAATCTCCTGCTTCTGAAGCATTTTCACCAATTAAACCAGCAACTTTATTTCCAAAACCTGTAGCTGCAAAATATGCACCCATCATAAAAGCACCCCATCTTGCAGGAGCTAATTTTGTAATAAATGAAAGTGCTACGGGAGACGCGCATAATTCACCTATAGTATGAAATAAATAAGCTAACATTAGCCAGTACATAGCTGATTTTTGAGTTATCTCACCAGCGTCATTATATGTAACTTCGTTCGACGCTAACGACATAAATGAAAATCCTAATCCCATTATAATTACTCCTACAGCCATTTTAAAAATTGAAGAATGTTCATAACCTCTTTTTTTCCACCAAATCCAAAAAGANCCTATTAATGTGGCAAATATTAATATATAAGTAGCGTTTGCAGATTGAAACCAACTAGCTGGAACCATAAAGTCTCCTAAAGCTAAATCAGTTTTTTGAGACGCATAAAGATTCATAAGACCTCCTGCCTGTTCAAAAGCTCCCCAGAAAACTATAACTATTAAAAAAGCTAAATATGTAACTAATATTCTGTCTTTTTCAATTTTATTTCCATCATTATAAACTACAATTGCAAAACCCACTGCAAAAGCAATTCCTATNAATAGAAGTCCATAACTCCAATCTCCACTGTATCCTAAATAAAGTCCTAACAAAGCTGTTAAGCTAAATCCAATCATTGAATTTTTTGTTTTAAAAATTTGCAAAAATAAATTAGAAGACTGCTCATTAGTATTCTCTAGCTCGATTTTATTTCCAACATGAATTAAGTATTTTTGACCTTTCCAATACACAAGTTGGCCAATAGCCATTCCAATTCCTGCAAGCCCAAAACCATAATGCCAACTATAAACTTCTCCTATATAGCCTACTACAATTGCTGAAACAGCTGCTCCTACATTGATTCCCATATAAAAAATATAAAAACCCATATCTCTTTTATCAATATCTTCGTTACCATACAAACCTCCAACCATAGTTGAAATATTACCTTTTAGACATCCTACTCCCAAAACAATAAACGTAAGTCCAGTATAAAAAGCCCATAATGCTTCAACAGCTAAAATTCCATGACCAAAACATAGTAAAAGACCTCCAACCATAACAGATCTTCTTTGACCTAGAAACCTGTCAGCTAAAATTCCACCTGGAATTGTTGCTAAATAAACAAACATTGTATACCAACCATATAATGCAATGGCATCGCCATCACTCCAACCCATTCCCGGATTAGACCCTGATGTCTCTGAAACAAGATATAAAACAAGAATTGCTCTCATTCCATAGTAACTAAATCGCTCCCATAGTTCGGTGAAAAATAATACGAAAAGACCTATTGGGTGTCCAAAAAGTGTTTTTTGATGTAATTCGATTTGATTGCTCATAAGCTTATTTGGTATTAATTATTTTTTTTCCATGATAAAATTTTCCATTTATAATGGAATGTAACTTATCGAAATTCTCAAAAGTTATTCCTCCTGCCATAATAATTTCAAATCTATCAGGTACTAAAACTAACATTTTTTTTAGAGTTTCAACAGCATTTATTGCAAAACGCTCACCACCAGATGTTAAAACTCCATTTATGTTAGAATTATTAGAAATTAAAGATAAAGAGTCCATAACTGAATTAGTAGAATCTATTGCTTTATGTATGATTACATTTAATGGCTTTGCAATTTCTGAAAGTCTATTTATCTGTTCCATTTTAAAGTTATAATTTTCATCCAAACACCCCAGTACAACACCATCTATTCCTAAACTTTTACAAAATTTAATATCATTAATCATTAAATTAATTTCATCTTCTGAATACTCAAAAGACGGATGTTTTGGTCTTATCATCACTCTGATAGGAATTTTTAAAATAGAAAAAGTTTTTTTAATTAAGTCTCTAGATGGAGTTAATCCATCCAAATCTAGTCTGCCACAGAGCTCAATTCTATTAGCTCCATTTTTTTCAGCTTTTATAGCATCCTCTAATGAATCAACGCAGACTTCTTTAATGATTTGCATTTAAGAAAGATACCTAAAAATGATATCTTTTGAAAGTTTCGATAGCTGTGTAATCAGACATACCAATATCTCTAAATTTTTTAGCTATTGCTCTATTTCTATCCTCAGTTCTAACCCAAAATTCTCTNTTATCATCCCCTTGAAACATGACATTATCTTTTTGTGTTTGGTGAAAAAATATGGCTTTTCTTTTTCTTAGTACCTGATCTGGACTCATTGGAACAGCCATATCAATAAGATGAATTGGCCATTCATGCCAAGCTCCTCTGTATAACCATACCCAGCAATCTTTCATAAAGGATTTCTTTTTTAAATCCTCTAAAACACTAAGAAAAATATCTAA